>Ga0070741_10000270_pt1 | contig 197268 bp, 205 predicted proteins | sample Coa_R1_4_FD_66440 | JGI IMG/M metagenome (GOLD analysis project Ga0070741, IMG submission 66440) | Surface soil microbial communities from Centralia Pennsylvania, which are recovering from an underground coalmine fire - Coalmine... | ecosystem: Environmental > Terrestrial > Soil >... | reverse complement strand
CGTCCGGGCATTCTTATGGATGTTCATCCGGGCCTCCTCCTCTGCGGGGATGGTTGGTCGGCAACCACCACCGTCGCAGAGATGGCCCGGATGGACAATCTCCTGGCAGTTCACACCTAGGGCTCGCTTTGGGATTGGGCCCAGAATTCGCTCGCGGTATTCTGGCGGTGGACGGATGAAGCGCGCGCACTGCCTCCTCTCCGCCGCGATCCTGCTCGCCCTCGGCGCGCTGGGGCTCGCCGTCCCGACGCGCGAGCCGGCGCCGCCGCCTCCCGTGGTCGCCGAGACACCAGACACCGCGCCGAGCGCCGCGCGTCCGGAGCCGGTGGAGATCACCCTCAAGCGCGGTGAGACCTTCGACACCGCGCTGCGCCGGGCGGGGCTCGAGCGCGGCGATGCGGCCAACATCGCGGCCGCGCTCCGGGCCACCGTGAACCTGCGGCGTCTCGCGCCGGGCGAGCGGTTGAGCGTGCGCGCGGGGGCGCCGGGCGTCGAGCCCGAGATCACCTGGACGCGCTCACCGGCGGAGCGCTACGACATCCGGTCCGCCGACGGGCACTGGACGGTGACCGCGGTGCGCGCCCCCATCGAGACCCGGGTGGTGGCCCTCGCGGGCGAGGTGCGCGACTCGCTCTTCGCGAGCGTGGAGCGGCTGGGGGAGAGCGCGGCCCTCACCGCGCGACTGGTCACGCTGTTCGAGTGGGACTTCGACTTCGCGGCCGATTCGATGCCCGGCGACCGGTTCCGACTGCTGGTGGAGAAGCGCTACGTCGGCGACGAGCTGCTCGGCTACGGCGACATCCTGATCGCGCAGTACGCGAGCGCCGAGCGTCCCTTGCTCACCAGCGTGGCGTTCGACGACGGGGGCCGGCGCGCGTACTACGACGCCTCCGGCCGCTCGGTGAAGAAGATGTTCCTGCGGGCGCCGCTCGACTTCACCCGGGTCACGTCCGGCTTCTCGCACGCCCGGCACCACCCGATCCTGGGCGGGCTGCGCCCGCACCTCGCGGTGGACTACGGGGCCCCGGTGGGCACCCCGGTGCGCGCGGTCGCCGACGGGGTGGTGACGATGGCGGGCTGGGACGGAGGCTTCGGGCTCTCCATCTCGATCCGGCACGCGCGAGGCTACGAGACCATGTACAACCACCTCTCGCGCCTGCACGTGAAGCGGGGCGACCGGGTGCGCCAGCGGCAGATCATCGGCCGTGTGGGGACCACCGGCCTCTCGACCGGGCCGCACCTCGACTACCGGGTGCGCAAGGGCGGGGTGTTCGTGAACCCGCTCGGGGAGAAATTCATCCCCGGCTCCCCGGTGCCCGCGAACCGGCGGGGCGCCTTCGGGGTCCACGTGCGCACGCTCCTCGATCGGCTCGACGCGGAAGCGCCCCTGCCGCCGCGCGCGCCCGACCGGTCCTGAGCGCTCCGCCGGCCGCCCGTCCGCGGGTCACCTCCTCCGCTCAGTGTTCCGGCAGCGCTCCGGCTCGAGCCTCTGTTACCGCTGCGGCAAGCTGAACCGCGTCGACGCCGCAGTGTGCTTCTACTGCGGCGCCCGTTACCCGGGCTTGTGGGGGTTCGGGGCCGTCGCCGGCCGCCTGGTGGGGCGGATAGACGTCGCCAAGGCCATCATCGTCGCCTGTTCGACCCTCTACGTGGCGTCGGTGCTACTCGATCCGCTGGCCGCCCTGCGGGCCCGCAGCCCATTGGACATGCTGTCCCCCAGCCAGACCGTGCTGCTCCGGCTCGGCATGGCCGGCGCCGCTCCGTGGGCGGCCGGCTGGTGGTGGACCTTGCTGACCGGCGTGTACCTGCACGGCAGCCTGCTCCACATCGTGTTCAACATGCTGTGGGTCCGCCAGCTCGCGCCCGCGGTGGAGCAGCTGTACGGCTCGGCCCGCCTCATGGTGATCTACACGATCGCGGGGGTCGCGGGCTTCGCCCTGTCCAACGCGGTCGGCATCCGCTTCACCCTCGGCGCGTCCGGCGCGGTGTTCGGCCTGCTGGGCGCGATGGTCGCCTACGGGCAGAGCCGCGGCGGCACCTTCGGGGTCGCGGTGCTCCAGCAGTACGGCCGGTGGGCGCTGCTCCTGTTCCTGGCCAGCTTCTTCCTGGCCGGGGTCAACAACTGGGGGCACGCGGGAGGCTTCGCGGGCGGCTACGTGGCCGCCCTGGTGTTCGGCCACCTGGAGCGCCGGCCCGAGCGCGGCATCGACCGGCTGGCCGCCCTGGGCGCGATCGCGCTCACCGTGCTGGCCTTCGTCCTCGCGATCGCCAACGGCGCCCTGCGCTGATCCGGACGCGCCGGCGCCCGGTCACTGGTTGCTGTCGGCCTCGGCGCGGAACGTTTCCACCTGCTCCGGCAGACCGAACACCCGCAGCCGGTCCCCCGCCCGCAGGCGCGTGTCCGCGGAGGGATTCACCACCGCGGACCCGTCGATCCGCTCCACCGACACCACCGTGACCCCGAAGCGCTCGCGCACGCGCGCCTCGCCGAGCGTCCGGTCCGCGAGCGCGCCCGCGCCCAGCCGCACCACGTGCACCTCGGGCAGCGCCTCCGCCCGAACGGAGCCGCCGCCGGCCTCCGCGTGCACCGGGCTCATGGCGCCGCGGAAGCGGGTCAGATAGTCCAGCACGCGGGCCTGCGGCTGGGCGAGCGTCCGCAGCGCGTGGCGGATCATGGTGGCGGCCGCCTCGAGCTCGGGCTCGATCACCTCGGTGGCGCCCGCCTCCGCGAGGGCATCGCGCGCGGACGCGGTGTGGGCCCGGGCCAGGACCGTCACCTGCGGGCTCACCGCCCGGACCGAGCGGACCACCAGACGCGCCCGGTCCATCTCGGGCAGCGCCACCACCACCAGCGCGGCGCGGGCGACGCGCGCCTCCTCGAGCAGGCGCGGCTGGGCCGCGTCGCCGAACAGGCACGGCACGCCGCGCGAGCGCAGGCCCTGTACGATGTCGGGATCGCGCTCGATGACCACGTAGCGCATGCCGAACGTCTCGAGCGCCTCCCCCACCGCGCTGCCCACCCGCCCGAACCCGCAGAGCACCACGTGCTCCGACTCGCCCGCCTCGCTCGCGATCCCCGGCTCCGCCGGGGCCACCCCCCGCAGGCGGGCGATCACCGCCGGCGCCGCGCGCACCAGGGCCGCGTTGATGAGGATCGTGACCAGGGCCGCCGCGAGCGTCGCGTTGTAGATGTCGGCGCCCACGTGCCCGGCGCTGCGCGCCACCTGGACCAGGATGAACGAGAACTCGCCGATCTGGGTGAGGCCGACGCCGACCCGCAGCGCGGTCCAGAGCGGCCGCCGGAAGAGCCAGACCACCAGCGTCCACAGGAAGAGCTTGCCGACCACGACCATCAGTACCATGGTGACGAGGAGCGGGACGTTCGCCACCAGGCTCGCCGGATCGATGAGCGCCCCGATGGTCACGAAGAAGAGCGCCACGAACACGTCGCGGAGCGGCAGGAGCCGCGCGAGCGTCTCGTGCGCGTACTCCGAGCCGTTGATGATCAGCCCGCCCAGGAACGCGCCGAGAGCCAGCGAGAGGCCCGCGGCCTGGGTGAGCGCGGCGGTGCCCAGGCCCACCGCGAGGGCCACCAGGAGGAACATCTCGTCGCTGTGCATCCGGGCGGCGCGGGTCATCAGCGGCGGGATGACGCGCGCGGCCACGTAGCCGGCCGGCACCAGCACCAGCAGGGACCGCCCCAGCGTGCCCGCGATGGTGGCGAGCCGCCCCGCGTCGAGGGCGCCCAGGGCCGGGATGATCACGATCAGGATCACCACCGCGAGATCCTCGACGAGCGTGATGCCGATCATGACGCGTCCGTGTCGCGAGTGCAGCTCGCCCCGGTCCATCAGGAGGCGCGCCAGCACCATGGTGCTGGCCACCGAGATCACCATGCCGACCACCGCCCCCTGGAGCAGGGACCAGTCCAGCAGGCCCGCGACGGCCATGCCCATCGTCACCGAGAGGGCGATGCCGAGCGGGCCGCCGAGCAGGGCGACCCACTTCACGCGCAGGAGGTCGTGCAGGGAGAACTCGATGCCGACGGAGAACATGAGCAGGATCACGCCGATCTCGGCGAAGAGCTCGAAGGTGTGCAGGTCGGAGACCGCCGGCCCGGGCGTGAGCGGACTGATCAGGATGCCGCCCAGCACGTAGCCCAGGACCAGGGGCTGGCCGGCCAGGCGGGCGAGGGCGCCGCCGGCCACCGCGGCCAGGAAGACGTAGGCGAGGTCCCGGAAAAAGGTCGGTTCGGCGAGCACGGCCAAGTGTCGCATCGCCGTGCCACCGGAGCCAAGCGTCGTCGTATACTTCAAGCAGAGGTCATGCCATGACCACGCGCCGCAAGAGGCCCGCGCCGCGAGCGCAGGCGAAGATCGAGCAGCTCGAGACCCGGCTGGCCCGGTTGGAGTCCGACCTGGAGCGCGTGCGCGCCACCGCCGCGCGCAGCGGCGGACTCACCCGGGAGCGGCTCGCCGCCATCGAGAAGGCGATGAGCGCACACGTGGCCCGGGCCCAGGCCGGCCTCAGGGATTCGGTGAACCGGCTCGGCCGCCGGCTCCTGAGCGCCCGCTCTCGCCGGGAAGCGGCGCGCCAGATCGAACAGGCCCGGCAGGGGGTCAAGGAATCGCTCGACCGCCTGGCCCGCACGCTGGGCGACTCGCAGAAGAAGGTGACGCAGGAGGTATCGGCGCTCACCCGCGGCCTCCGGGCCGGGGTCAAGGCGGGCCGCGCCGCCTACCGGGGCCGGCGCCGCTAGTCGCGTTTTCGCTTGGCCACCCTGCCTGCCGAGACCACAATGGGTACCCGATGCGCCCGGTCCTGATCTGTCCCGATGATCTGCTCGAACACATGGTGGCGGCCGCCGCCTTTCCGGGCGAGCGGCCGCTCTACCTGGTGCCGCGGGCGAGCGTGAAGGGACGGCTCGGTCGGCACAGCGACCGGACGGTGGCGGGCAAGGTCACCGACGTGGCGTTCCTCCGCGAGGCCCTGCGGGGCGGCCGCGGCCCGGTGGTGGTGGCCGCCCCGGCCGGACAGCTCGGTCGCGTGGCCGCCGCGGTCAAGGACGCGCTCCCCGACGCGCCCGTCCTGGTGCTGCGCGACGACGACCGCCCGATGGCCGGTGCGACGGTGGTGCCGCTCTCCGCCTTCGGCGAGCAGATCATCCAGCCCGCGGTGGACCGGGCGGCCCAGCGGGTGCGGGCCGACCGGCTGCGCGCGCACTTCTTCGACGCGGAGCGCGTCCTGATCCTCATGCAGGACGACCCGGATCCGGACGCCATCGCCTCCGCCCTTGCGCTCAAGACCCTGCTGGGGCGCACCCGCACCTCGACCGCGATCTGCACCTTCGGCACCATCACCCGCCCCGAGAACGTGGCGATGTGCAAGATCCTCGAGATCGAGGTCGAGGGCATCAGCGCGGGCGACGTCCCCCAGTTCGACCGGGTGGCGATGGTGGACGTGCAGCCCTCGTTCCTGGAGGAGCGCTTCGAGGAGGTCGATCTGGTGATCGACCATCACCCGGTGGAGCAACCGATCCGGGCCGGCATCAAGGACGTGCGCCCGTCCTACGGCGCGACCTCCACGATCCTGGTGGAGTACCTCCGCGCGGCCGACGTCAAGATCACGCAGCGGCTCGCCACCGCGCTTCTCTACGGGATCAAGTCGGACACGCTGGGCCTCGAGCGTGGCGGCACGCGGGCGGACCTGGAGGCCTTCTCGTACCTCTACCTGCTCGCCAACCACAACGCGCTCCGCCGCATCGAGCGGCCCGAGCTCTCCCAGGAGGCCCTCGACGTCCTGGCCCGCGGCCTGGCCAGGCGGCGGGTGCTGCACGGGGTGTTCTTCTCGCACCTCGGCCGCGTGGCCACCGTGGACCTCATCCCCCAGTTCGCCGACTTCGGCCTGCAGGCCGAGGGCGTGCAATGGTCGGTGGTCTCGGGCCTGGTGGGCGACGAGGTGCACGTGTCGGTGCGGAACGTGGGCTACGTGAAGAGCGCGGGCGACGTGACGCGCGCCGCCTTCGGCGACCTCGGGGTCGGCGGCGGGCACCGCACGATGGCCAAGGCCATCTTCCCCGCCCGGCGCCTCGCGGGAAGCGGCGGCGAGAGCGCGTGCCAGGACGTGATCGTGGAGCGCTTCCTCAAGGCGCTCGGCGTCGGCCATCGTCCGGCCGACGGCGCGCCGGCATGATCGTCATCTACCTGCTGATGGCGCTGCTCGGCAGCGCCGCCACGATCTTCGCGCTGCAGAATCGCGACCCGGTGACGATCACGTTCCTGACCTGGAGCATCGAGGGCATGCCGGTGGCGCTGGTCATCCTCCTCTCGCTGCTGCTGGGCGTGGTCTTCGCCTCGCTCAGCGGGCTGGTGAAGGTGCTGCGCATGCGCTATCGCATCCGGCAGCTCGAGAGCCAGGTGAACCAGCTCATCGCCGCCCAGCCGTCCTCCACCACCTCGTCCCACCTGCCACCGCCCAGCCCCCCGACGCCGCTCTCCTGAGCGGGTCCGCAATGGCCGAGGCCGCCCGGCTCTCCGACACCGTCCGGGACCTGCTGGAGTCGGGACGCCGCGAGCGCCTGAGCCAGCTCCTCGAGGACGCCCACGCGGCCGACATCGCGGCGGTGCTGCGCCAGCTGTCGCTGCCCGACCAGGTGATCCTGTTCCGCCTGCTGGGCCGGGAGTCCGCCGGCGCGGTGCTGGCCGAGCTGGGCGACCAGGGGGTGGCGGAGCTCGCGGGGGCCCTGGACGAGGGGGAGATCTCGAGCATCCTGGACCGGATGCGGCCGGACGACGCGGCGCAGGTCCTGGAGGAGCTGCCGGCCGAGCAGGTCGAGAAGGTCCTCGACCTGATGAAGGAGGACAAGTCCGAGGAGGTCCAGGGGCTCCTCGAGTACCGCGAGAAGACGGCCGGGCGCCTCATGACCACCGACATGCTGGCGGTGCCGGAGCACCTCTCGGTTGCCCAGGCGGTCGAGCAGGTCCGGCGGTCCCCGGTGGCCGAGAGCGCGCCCATCCTGTACGTGGTGGACGACCACGCCCACCTGGTCGGGAGCCTGCCCTGGCGTCGGCTGGTGACCGCCGACCCGAGCGCCCCGGTGGGGCTCCTCCGGCAGGAGGAGCCGGTCAGCGTGACCCCCGAGACGGATCAGGAGGAGGTCGCCCGGCTGGTAGCCAAGTACAACCTGGTGGCCATTCCGGTGGTCGACGGGGACCACCGCCTGCTGGGGGCGATCACGGTGGACGACGTGATCGACGTGATCCGGGAGGAAGCCACCGAGGACATCCAGCGGCTGGGCGGTGCGGCCGGCGACGAGACGGTGCTGGACCCCGCCCGGGCGGTCTTCCCCAAGCGGCTGATCTGGCTGCTGATCAACCTGGGGACCGCCATCCTGGCCGCGTCGGTCATCGGGCTGTTCGAGGACTCGATCCGGGAGCTGGCCCTGCTGGCCATCTTCATGCCAATCGTGGCCTCGATGGGGGGGATCGGGACCACCCAGACCGCCACCGTGGTGGTCCGGGGCCTGGCCCTGGGGGATATGTCCACCGGCCACCTCTGGCGGGTGCTCCGGAAGGAGACCACCCTGGCCCTCACCGTCGGCCTGGCCACCGGCCTGGTGATGGCCGGGATCGCCTACCTCTGGAAGGGGCAGGCCCTCCTGGCCGGGATCATCGCCCTGGCCATGACCCTCAACATGCTGGTGGCCGCGGTGGTGGGGGTGGTCATCCCGCTCCTGCTGAAGACCTTCCGGGTGGACCCGGCCATCGCCTCCAGCGTGATCATCACGACCTTCACCGACGTGTTCGGGTTCTTCTCCTTCCTCGGGCTGGCCACTCTCCTGATCCGCTTTCTCCTCTAGACTTGCGGCCGGAGTAAGATTTACCCTCGCGGGATGTAAAAACGAGTAGTGATTTTCATGCCCACCGCCCTGCAAAAGGTTCCGGCCGCGGTGGAAGCGCGGGAATCTCACAGGTTCCACTACGGTGCGGTGACGGATGAGCGGGAGGGGGCTGGCATGCTGGTTGCGTTGTCGGAGCCCGGAGGACGCCCACAGTGTCGGGCACTTCCGGCTCTCGGGCAGGACGATCGCTCCCCAAGCTTCTTGGGCTCCACGCGACGGGTGGATCAGCCGAGCGCCTCGACGAGAACATCGACTCTGGACGCCTCGTAGGCGCCCATGGAGGCTTGGATCGTGAAGCTCGAAGCGACGTCGCGCGCCATCCGGCGTGCGCAGCCGGCGGACTGTCGTCCTCGGCTCGAGGTGCGAGGGAAGTTCTTCTTCGCCGGCGATGAAAAAGTCCCGCTCCGGGGGGTGACCTATGGGCCCTTCGCCCCGGACGCTGATGGGTATCGATATCCCGCCCCCGAGGTCGTCGCGCGCGACCTGGCTCTCATCACCGAGCTCGGGGCGAACTGCCTCCGCCTCTTCACGCCGCCTCCGCGCTGGCTCCTCGACATGGCGGCGGAGCGAAATCTGTGGGTGCTGGTGGGGATCCCGTGGGCGGAGCACGTGTGCTTCCTCGACTCGGAGGCGATCACCGACAACGTCCGTCGCGCGGTGACCCAGGTCGTGGAGGACTGCCGGGATCATTCGGCGGTCGGCGCGTTCCTGGTCGGCAACGAGATTCCACCCGACATCGTCCGGTGGTACGGCCCCCAGCGCATCGCGGCGTTCCTCCGCGAGCTCACCGAGCTCGTGAAGAAGGTCGAGCCCACCGCGCTGGTCGGCTACGCCAACTTCCCGTCCACCGAGTACCTCGAGACCGACTTCACCGACTTCCTGGCTTTCAACGTCTATCTCCATTCCGAGCCCGAGTTCCGACGCTACCTCTCGCGTCTGCACAGCCTGGCCGGCGACCGGCCGCTCGTGCTGACCGAGTTCGGCATCGATTCGTATCGCGAGGGAGAGAGCGTGCAGGCCGCGACGCTGTCGTGGCAGGTGCGCGCCGCGCTCGACATGGGCGTCGCGGGCACGGTGGTGTTCTCCTTCACCGACGAGTGGTACACCGGCGGCTTCGACATCCAGAACTGGGCCTTCGGCCTGGTGGACCGCGAGCGGCGGCCCAAGCCGGCCTTCCAGGCGGTGCAGCGCTGGTACGCGGGACACGGGCTGCCCGCCCTGAGCGAGTACCCGAAGGTGTCGGTGGTGATCTGCGCCTACAACGCGGAGTCCACCATGCAGGCCTGTCTCGAGTCGCTGCAGAAGCTCCGGTATCCGGCGTTCGAGGTCATCGTGGTGGACGACGGCTCCACCGATCGCACCGGCCAGATCGCGGACGGCTTCGACGGCATGCACGTCATCCACCAGGAGAACAAGGGCCTCAGCGCGGCCCGCAACGTCGGCATCGCGGCCTCGCTCGGCGAGATCGTGGCCTTCACCGATTCGGACTGCGTGGTGGACCCGGACTGGCTCCACTACCTGGTGGCCACGTTCATCCAGACCGGCTTCCCGGCGGTGGGCGGCCCCAACCTGCCGCCCCCGGAGGACTCGATGGTGGCGGCCTGCGTAGCCGCCTCGCCCGGCGGCCCGCTCCACGTGCTGCTGGACGACGTGGAGGCGGAGCACATCCCGGGCTGCAACATGGCCTTCCGCCGCGAGGTGCTGGAGGAGATCGGCGGGTTCGATCCGATCTACCGCTCGGCGGGTGACGACGTCGACCTCTGCTGGCGGCTCCAGGATCGGGGCCACCGCATCGGCTTCAGCCCGGCCGCGATGGTGTGGCACTTCCGCCGCAACACCATGAAGGCCTACATCGGCCAGCAGAAGGGCTACGGGAAGGCGGAGGCGCTTCTCTACTTCCGCCATCCGCACCGCTTCAACGCCCTCGGCTACTCGCGCTGGCGCGGGCGCATCTACGGCGGCATCAAGGCGCTCTTCTCGCTGCGCCGCCCGGTGATCTACGGGGGCGTGTTCGGCCGCGGCCTCTTCCAGACGCTCTACCAGCCGCCGTCCACCGTGCTCTCCTACCTGCCGTTCACCCTCGAGTGGAACCTGGTGGGTGCCCTGCTCCTGGCCTACGGCGCCATGAAGGGCGGGTGGTACTGGCTCGGCGCCGCTCCGGTCGCGCTGTCGTGGGCGTGCTGCTTCTGGGCCGCGATGGGGGCCCGGGTGGATCCCCTGGCCCGCGGCGTCCGGGGCCGCCTCCTCATCTCGGTGCTCACCTACTTCGGTCCCCTGCTCCGGTCGCTCGAGCGCTACAAGTGGTGGGTGCGCGGCCTCACCGCGGCGGCCCCGGCCCCGGCGGTGCGCCGGACGCAGGCGGTACCGTGGTCGTGGCGCGAGCGCGCCTTCTCGGCCGCGTTCTGGACCGACAGCGCCCTCGAGAAGGAGATCCTGCTCCACGGGGTGATGGAAGTGCTCGCGGAGCGGAAGTACTTCGTCCTGCCCGATCAGGGCTGGAGCGAGTGGGATCTCGAGGTGCACGGCGGGATCTGGGCCCGCGGACGCGTCAAGGTGTGCACCGAGAACCACGGCGGCGAGCGCCGGGTGCTGCGGGCGAAGTGCGCCCTGCGCACCTCGCGGCTGTCCCGCGGGGTCCTGCTCGGCGCGGCGGCGACCGCCCTGCTCGGGCTGAAGCTGGCCCTGCCCGCGCTCGCCGCGGCCGGGGCGGTGGCGGGCCTCGTGGCCGGAGCCGCCCTGCTGCGCGACTCGGTGGGGCTCGGGCGCATGCTGTACGACTCGTTGCAGACGGTGGCGCGACGGGCGCGCATGCACTACGCCCCCCCGCTCGACGTCGCGATGGCCGAGGTCAAATGAGCCAGTTCGTCCGGCGGATCAGCGGGTATCTCTGGCCGTACCGCGTTCGCATGACGTGGGCGCTGGCCCAGGTGTGCCTCACCAGCGCCTTCGAGCTGCTGAAGCCCTGGCCCATCAAGCTGGTCATCGACTCGGTGCTCGGCGGGCAGCCGCTGCCGGGCGGGCTCGGAGCGGGCCTGAGTCTCGGCATCGTGCTGCTGCTCGCGTGCCTGGCTCTCGTCGTCATCTACGCGGCGGTGGGCGCGCTCACCGTGCTGTCGAACTACACCACGATCCAGATCGGCCAGCGCATGGTGCGGGACCTGCGCAGTGACCTCTACGCGCACCTGCACCGGCTGTCGATGGCGTTCCACAACCGGGCCCAGGCCGGCGACCTGCTCTACCGGGTCACCGCGGACACCTTCGCGCTGCAGTCGCTCACCATGAACTGCCTGTTCCCGGCCACCACCGCGATCATCCTGCTGGTGGGCATGAGCGTGATCATGGCGCGCCTGGACTGGCAGCTGACCCTCCTCGCCCTGAGCGTCTGCCCCCTGTTGCTGCTGGCCATCGGCCGTCTCAACCGGCGGATCACGGCGGCCGCGGGCGAGATGCGCGAGCGGGAAAGCGAGGTCTACGGCGTCGTGCAGCGGGCGATGAGCGCCATGCGCGTGATCCAGGCCTTCACCCGCGAGGACGACGAGCACCGCCGCTTCATGAGCGCGAGCGGCAAGAGCCTGGACGCGAGCCTGCGGCTGTACACGCTACAGACGTTCTACGCGGGCGTGGTGAACCTGGTCATCGCCCTGGGCACCGCGGGGGTGGTCTGGGTGGGCGCCCGACACGTCATGGACGGCAGCCTCACGGTGGGCAGCCTGGTGGTGTTCATCTCCTATCTGGCCTCCCTCTACGCCCCCATCAACAGCATGTTCCAGGTCTACGGGCTCTCGCAGAGCGCGCGGGTCGGGGTGCAGCGGGTGCTCGACGTCATGGACGTGGAGCACGACCTGCCCGACGGGACCCGCACGTTCCCGCCCGAAGGCGCGCGCGGGGAGGTGGTCTGGGAGGGCGTGCACTTCCAGTACGCACCCGGCGTCCCGGTCCTGCGGGGCATCGACCTGCGCGTCGCCGCGGGCCAGCGGGTGGCGGTGGTCGGTCCCACCGGGGCCGGCAAGTCGACCCTGCTGAGCCTGCTGCCGCGCTTCTACGACCCGACACGCGGGCGGGTGCTGGTCGACGGCGTGGACATCCGCGAGTACAAGCTCGGGTCGCTCCGGCGGCAGGTGGCGATGGTGCTGCAGCCGCCGCTGCTGTTCCCGGTGAGCATCCGCGAGAACATCGCCTTCGGCCGTCCCGGCGCCACCATGGACGAGATCGTGGAGGCGGCCAAGGCCGCCCGCATCCACGACATGATCTCCCGGCTGCCCGGGGAGTACGACTCGGTGGTGGGCGAGCACGCGGTCACCCTGTCCGAGGGCGAGAAGCAGCGGCTCACCATCGCCCGCGCGATCCTGCGCGACTCGCCGATCCTCATCCTCGACGAGCCGACCTCCTCCCTCGACCCGGAGACCGAGCGCCTCATCATCGAGGCCCTCGAGGGGCTGCAGAAGGGCCGCACCACCTTCATCATCGCCCATCGTCTCTCCACGGTGCGGATGGCGGACCGGGTGGTGGTGATCGAGGACGGGCGCATCGCGGAGCAGGGCGACATCGAGACGTTGCTGGAGCGATCGGGTCCCTTTGCCGCGATGTACGGGGGCCGGACCCCGAACCGGCACGAGGACCCGCTTGCCATCTCGTAAGCGGATCGTCGTCCTGCATCTGGCCGGCCGCTATCCGCTGGGCGGCATCGGCTGGCAGGCGATCCACTACGTGCTCGGGCTCCGGCGGCTGGGCCACGATGTCCACTACGTCGAGGACTCCGGCGCCCACCCCTACGATCCTCGCGTCAAGAGCGTGGTGGAGGACTCCACCTACAACGTCGAGTTCCTGCGCGACGCCATGGGGCGCTTCGATCTCGGCGATCGGTGGACGTACGTCGATCCGGTGACCGGCGCGCATCACGGCCTCTCGCGGGAGCGGCTCGCCCGGCTCTACCGCGAGGCGGACGCGATCTTCAACGTGTGCGGAGCGACCCGGCTGCGGGAGGAGCATCTGCAGTGCCCGATCCGGGTGTACGTGGAGACCGATCCCGTGTTCGAGCAGATCCGGGTGGCCGAAGGGGACCGGGCGGCCATCATGGGCCTGGAGACGCACACCCATCATTTCACGTACGGCGAGAACCTCGGTCAGCCGGACTGCCCCATCCCCCTGGAGAAGTTCGCGTGGAGGACGACCCGTCCGCCGGTCATCCCGGAGCTGTGGGAGACGCCGTTCGACCCGACCGCCGAGCGGTTCACGACCGTGGCCACCTGGCGCAACGCGGGCAAGGACATCCGGTTCCGGGGGCAGACCTACATCTGGTCCAAGCACCAGAACTTCCTGCGGATGATCGACCTGCCGGCCCGGACACGCCAGCCGCTCGAGATGGCGCTCGAGGTGACGGACGCGGCGAGCCGGGACCTGCTCCGGCAGAGCGGGTGGCTGCTGGCGGACGCCTACCAGGTCTCCCGGGACGTCACCACGTACCGGCGCCACATCCAGGCGTCGCGCGGCGAGTTCACCGTCGCCAAGGACCTGGTGGCCCGGACGAAGAGCGGATGGTTCAGCGACCGGAGCGTGTGCTACCTCGCGGCGGGCAGGCCGGTGGTGACCCAGGACACCGGGTTCGGCAAGTACGTCCCGGAGGGAGTCGGTCTCCTGGCCTTCGAGACCATCGAGGATGCTGCCGTGGCGCTGGACGCGGTGAACCGTGACTACCGGCGTCATAGCCGGCGAGCCCGGGAGATCGCGGTCGAGTACTTCGGGGCCGAACGCGTTCTCGGTCGGCTTTGTCGGGAAGCCGACCTCTAGGCGCCGCAAGGCACCGAAATATCGTAAGTCCGCTTCAGCGCTGCAATCTTTCGCCCACAAACCGCTTGGCAACGTGCGTCACCCTATGCTAAAAGTGCGGAGGCAACACGTCCCAGCAACCCCATCCCGGAGGCTCGCCGGATTGGACGCCGCACTGGAGAAGAGGCAGGTCAAGAGAGCGTACAAGCTGTACGCGCCCGCCTACGACTTCGTCTTCGACTGGATCTTCCACCCCGGGCGTGAGGCGGCCATCCGGCTGCTGGACATCAAGCGCGGCGACCGCGTGCTCGAGGTGGGCATCGGCACCGGACTGAATCTTCCCCTCTACCCGGCCCACTGTCACCTCACCGGCATCGACCTCTCGGAAGAGATGCTGGAGAAGGCCCAGGACAAGATCGTCGAGCTGGGCCTGGGGAACGTGACGCTCAAGACCATGGACGCGACCACCATGGACTTCGGGCAGGCCGAGTTCGATTCTGCGGTGGCCACCTACACGATCAGCGCGGTACCGGACCCGGTCGGGGTGCTGCGAGAGATGAAGCGGGTGGTGAAGCCGGGGGGCAACATCGTGCTGCTGAACCATTTCCGGAGCGAGCGCAAGGCGGTGGGTCGCCTCGAGGACCTGCTCGCCCCGGTCTGCACTCGTCTGGGGTGGAAGTCGAATCTGCCGCTGGAGCCGCTGCTGGAGCGGGTCGGGCTGATCCCCGACATCACGACGAAGGTCAATCTGTTCAACGGCTGGCGCCTGATCCGCTGCATCAATCCGAAGTAGGCGGCTGGCCGAAGTAGCCTGCCGGCCGAAGTAGCCCCCTGACGGGCGGACAGGGCCTCGGGCCGGCCCCGCCGCCCCTCGCTGCGTGCCCTCCCTACCGACGCACCGCTATTTCATCCGGGTCTCCGAAGCCCCACGCGACAGCCCGCCCCCGAAGGGGCTCGACGACCCCTGGCATCAGCGGCGCCCCCCCGTTCGAGTCGAGCCCTTGATCGGGCACCGTCTCACCCGACTCCCACCACGGCTCGGCGTCCTGGGAGCGGAGGTCGCCCACCCTGGGGTGCATGGGCGCCAACTCCGGCCTCGGTGCGCGCTCGCTCACGACTTCGAGGACGCCCACGCCCAGGAGACACGCGGCCACCGCCACTGCCAGTAGAATCCGTCCCAGGCTCATGTCGTGTCCTCCTTTCACCGGTTGCCTGTCCCCTCGACGATCGGTTCCGCGACCGGTCGAGTACGAGACGAAGCATCTGCGGTGCCACCGGCAACCCCTCGAGATGGCGGGATTTTTCTCGACTGAACCGCCACGCAGCGGGCAACCTGCCTCCGGTCGGCCGGCAGATTGCCCGACCGCTCCCCGGGTCAGGGCGGAGCGCTGACTTGACGGCGGCAGCGCGGCTCTTCCTGGCCCTCCTGCTGGCATTGCCCACGCTCGCGACCGCGTGGGGCCAGGTGCGAACCACCGCCTTCCTGATCGAGTTCCTCAATGTTCCGGAGCAGAGGCGGCCCCTCTCCGCCATCACGCCGGAGCCGGTGCGTCGGGCGCTCGGCCCGCGGATCGACCTCTACGCGAGCCCGGCTCTGCGCCGTCCGCCGGGCCTCGTCCTGGTCCACGGGCTGTCGCCCGAGGGCAAGGACGACCCCCGACTGCAACAGGCCGCGCGACTGCTGGCCCGCGCCGGCTGGGCCGTGGCGGTGCCGACGGTGGACGGCCTCACCGTGCTGCGTCTCCGACCCGAGGACGCGGGCGCGGTCGTGGCCACGGTCCGCGCCCTCGAGGGCGCGGGCTACCGCCCGGCGGTGCTGGGCGTGAGCCTCGGGGCGGGCCCCGCCCTGCTCGCGGCCGCCGATCCGTCGGTGGCGGCGCACGTCACCGCAGTGCTGGCTCTCGGCGGCTACGCGTCCGCGACGGAGCTGCTGCGCTTCTCGCTCACCGGTGCCTATGCCTTCGGGGACGAGAGCGGACGCGGAGCGGTGCACGAGGACGCGGTCACCCAGTTCGCGCGCGCCAACGCGGCGCTGGTCGACGACGCGGGCCGGCGGCTCGTCGACAATCGCGACCCCGCCGCGTTCGATCGTCTGGTCGCCGGGCTGCCGCCGTCGACTCGTGCGCTGCTGGATGCGCTGTCCCCCGACCGCGTGCTCGGCGCTGTGCAGGCGCCGCTGTTCCTGATCCACGGGCGACAGGACCCGGCGGTGCCCTTCACGGAGAGTCGGCGGCTCGCGACGGCGGCGCGCGCGGCGGGGCGGCCGGTGCGGCTCGCGATCGTGGGGGCGGTGACGCACGTGGAGGCCGGACGTCGGGCCGCTGGCCTCGCCGACCTCGCGCGCCTCTGGGCCGTCTTCTACGCCTTCCGGCGCGCCGCCGGCGGCTGAGGCCGACCGCTCACTTCGGCGGCTTGAGGTCCATCAGGGCCATCGCCTCGCGCACCGGCTGGTAGTCGCCGTCGGCGGCCTCGATGAACCCGTCGATGCCGTAGATGTCCTTCAGCACCGCGGCGTGCTCGGGCCCCTTCATCGACAAGAGCCCGCGCTTGATGCGGGCGAGGGTCTCCACGGGCACGCCCGGCCGGGCGCAGATCCCGGCCTCCGGGATCTCCGGCGTCTCCCCCACCCACGCGAACTGCGCCACCAGTGCCGGGTCCTTCAGATACAGCTGGGGCGCGGTGTCGAAGGACGCGGCCGCGTCCACCCGCCCTTGGAGCACGGCGCGCAGCGCGGCCTCGTGCGTGCCGCTGAAGAGCGCCTCCTTGAAGAAGCTCTTGGGGTCGCGATCCCGCACCAGCCCTTGCTTGATCAGCAGCACCATCGGATAGATGTAGCCGGAGGAGGACGCCGGATCGACGAAGGCCACCGTCTTGCCCCGCAGGTCCTCCACCCGCTGGATGCCCGAATCCTTCCGGACGTAGAACCGGGCGGTGTAGGCGGTCTTGCCCTGCCAGACGTCGCGCACGAGGATCTGGCAGCCCGCCTCGCGGTTGGCCAGGACGTAGCCCACCGGGTGCACGAAGGCCAGCTCCACGCGCCGGCTCCGGAGGGCCTCGATCACGCCCGCGTAGTCGGACGCCACCAGGGCGCGGATCGGCACGCCGGACAGACGCGCCAGCGTGGTGGCGAAGGCATCGGCCGCCTCCTTGAGGGCGGTCGGATCGCGCGAGGGCGTGAACACCAGGGTGACCGGCGTCTCGCTCCGCGTGCAGCCTGCGACGAAAAGCACCCCGCCCAGGGCCAGCAACAGGCCCGCCACGAGCCGAGCAGTGCGGCGAGGCATCGCGCGCGACCGTACCACGCCTCTGGGCGCGGCTGCAACGCGGCGGCCGGCGCCCCGCCCGTCGCTCGAGGGGTCAGGAGTCGGCGACCCGAGCGGTCGCCTCGTGCGCGAGCGTCGCGATGCGGGCGAGGAGCTCCCGGTACTCCGCGTGCTCCTGCTCACAGCGCCGATGCTCCTCGGCAAGGCGAGCGTGCTCCTCTTCGAGCCGCGCGTGATCGTTGGTGAGCTGGGCGATCTGCGCCCGCATCTCCTGGACGTGCGAGACCTCGATTCGCAACCGGTCCGCTTCCTCGGCCAGGCCGCCCAGCCGGCTCTTCAGCTCCGCGAGCCCCTCGAGCCGCTCCTCCCAGGTCGTGAAGAGACGACGCCCCTCGAGCACCCACGCCGCCAGGTTGTCCTGCAGGTGGGCGCGCAGCGCCTCCCCGGACTCGTCGGCCCTCCGCCCGCGACGGAGCCACAGCACCAGCACGACCACGAGCAGGAGGACGACCAGCGCGCCAAGGACGAGGACGAGAACGTCCGGCTGTCGTGACATGGCCCCGAGTCCGTTCGCAAGAGATGTGCCTCGAGACGGAATGCCTACTCGGAGCGCACATCACTCGCGAGTCGGTGGAAAAGCGCCGTGATGAGCGCCGGAACTACCGTGGATTTTCTACACGCGAGCGGCGCCCTCGAAAGATTCCGACGAAGAGGGAAACGGGCGACCCTAACCGACTTTGCCCATTCTGGGTCGTCCGGTACCCTCCGGGCCAGAGGATCACGCGCCGGCGGCGCGGCCCTCCACCGGCGCGGGCGACGCCTCGCGCTGGAAGCCCCACGCCTGCAGACGGGCCAGCAGCGTGTTCCGGTGCACGCCCAGGCTGCGCGCGGCCCGGCTCTGGTTCCAGTTCTCGCGCTCCAGTGTGCGCAGCACGAAGGCCTGCTCGAAACGGTCGCGCGCCTCGCGGAGCGTGAGGGGCCCGGGGTCGCCCTCGCGGGCGGGCGCCGCCTCGTTCATCGCCAGGTCCAGCGGCAGGTCGTCGAGCCCGATCACGGGCCGGGTGGCCAGGGCCACGCTGCGCTCGATGATGTTCTCCAGCTCGCGCACGTTGCCCGGCCAGTCGTAGCGATCCAGCGCCATCCGCGCGCCCCGCGACAGTCCCCGCACGTCCTTCTTGAACTCGCCGGCGTACTTCCGCACGAAGTGGGCGGCCAGCGCGGGCAGGTCCGACTTGCGCTCGCGCAGCGGCGGCACGCCGACCGGCACCACGTGGAGCCGGTAGTAGAGATCCTCGCGAAACGTGCGCGCGCGGATCGCTTCCCGCAGGTCGGTGTTGGTCGCCGCGATGACCCGGACGTCCACCTGGATGGTCCGGGTGCCGCCGAGCCGCTCGATCTCGCGCTCCTGCAACGCGCGCAGGAGCTTCGCCTGCAGGTCGATGCGCAGACTGCCCACCTCGTCCAGGAAGAGGGTGCCCCCGTGAGCCAGCTCGAACTTCCCCGGCTTCCGGGCGTAGGCCCCGGTGAACGCGCCCTTCTCGTGTCCGAACAGCTCGGACTCCAGGAGGGAGTCCGGGATCGCGGCCAGGTTCACCGCCACGAACGGCTGGGCCCGCCGCGGGCTCTGGTTGTGGATCGCGCGGGCCACCAGCTCCTTCCCGGTGCCGCTCTCCGCGGTGATCAGCACGGTCGCGTGAGTCTGCGACACCTGCGCGATCAGCTCGTAGAGCTTCACCATGCGGGGATGGCGGCCCACGAGCTGGTCGAAGCCGTGCGCGCGGTCCATCTCCGCCCGCAGATAGTCGAGCTCGCGGTCCTTACCGCGCTCCTGGGCCGCCTCGCGCACCAGCGCCAGGATCTCCTCCACGTCGAAGGGCTTCGCCAGATAGTCGTAGGCGCCGGCCTTCATGGCGTCGACCGCCATGCGCAGGTGCGGATCCGCGGTGATGAGGATCACCGGGATGGAGTCGTCGATGGCCAGGATCTGCGGCAGCACGCGCGATCCGGGCTGCCCGGGCATGCGGACGTCCAGGAGCGCCACGTCCACCCGCCGGGCCGCGAGGACGGCGAGGGCGGCGGCGCCGTCCACCGCCTCCAGCACCTCGAACTCGCCCTCGAGGATCAGCCGCAGCGACTCGCGGACGCCCGGCTCGTCGTCGATGGCGAGCACCACCGGCCGCGGCGGGTACGCCGCGGCGCCATCATCCGGACCTGGTGAATCCTTTCGTGCACGCGGCTCGGTGGTCACGGGCGGTACCCTCACGGCTCCTTGAAGTGAGCGAAGTGAGCGGCACCTTAGGCAGCGGCGGCACGGGTGTCAAGCGCAATCCTGCGCTTGCTGGGTCGGAAGCCGGACGGGGCCCGGTCAGGGCGCGGGCGGCCAGCATCAGCGCCCCCGCGTCCCTGGAGATGCACCGGCACCGACCGACCCGGCCGGGGCTCGGCCACCAGGGCCCCCCGTCCGGGCCCTCCGGTCCCCGGCCGGCGGTAGGCCCTTCCCGGAGGGTGGACGGCACGCCGACGCCAGGGAGGGTCGCCCCAATCTTCTCGCCCCCCAATAAGCACACGTGCCATGCGTCCGTTCGCACCCCCCGGCGCTAGGCTAGTCTCACCCAGCCGAAATCGAACCAGCCAGGGAGGTGTGTGTGCGACACCAGCTCTGGGTCGGTTCCATCGCCATGCTGATCCTCGCCGGCTGCGCGTCGAGCGGGCCCCTGTCCCGTGAGGACATGGACAGCGCGGAGTGCAGTGCCTACGCCAAGCCCTTCGAGCATAGCGGGCGGATGAAGCACGCCTGCATGATCAGCCGCGGACACGAGCGCATCTACTCCAGCAACGGCGGCTGGCTCTACGTCCGGTCCTCCACCACACCGCCGCAGTCACCCGAGACGATCGCCGTCGATCTCAAGGCCTGCAACGACGTGTCGGGGATGGGGTACAAGGTGCGCGAGCAGTTCGCGAGGTGCATGGGGCCCCGCGGGTACGTGGTCAGGCTTCCGTAGCCGCCGCCGGCAGACCGCGGCGCCACCCAGCTCCGGTCAGGGGCGCGGGGCGGTCAGCATCACGTACTCCGCGCGGCCCCCGCCTCGCTGGAGATACACCGGAACCGACTGGCCCGGCCGGAGTCCGGCCACCACCCGCTGGAGCGCGGCCACGTCGCTGACCGGCTGCCGGTTCACCTCCACGATCGCGTCGCCGGGCCGGATGCCGGCCTCGGCGCCCGGGCTGCCGGGGTCGACGTCGGTGACGAGCAGGCCCTGCCGCACGGCCAGGCGGTTCTCCCGAGCGGTCTCGGGGGTGAGCGGCTCCACCGTGAGCCCCAGCACCCGGTCCTCCTCCGCCGCCGCAGCCTCGTCGCTCGGCTGCTCGCCCGGCGTCACGCTGAGCTGGACCGCCTTGCGGTCGCGCGTGACGGTCATCGGCACGGCCCGGCCGGGCTCCACCGCGGCGACCCGCTTCTGCAGGTCCGTCACGTCCTTCACCGGGGCGCCGTTGAACTGGCCGATGATGTCGCCCGGCCTGAGCCCGGCCGCGGCCGCGGGGCTGTCCTTCATGACCTCGGACACCAGCACCCCCGCGTCTTCCTTCACCCCGAAGCCGGCGGCCAGCTCGGGCGTGAGGTCCTGGATCACGACCCCGAGCCAGCCGCGCACCACGCGACCGCGCGCGATCAGCTGGGTCATGACGTCGCGCGCCATCGCGATCGGGATGGCGAAGCCGATTCCCTGCCCGCTCGAGACGATCGCGGTGTTGATGCCGATGACGCGCCCGTCCAGGTTCAGCAGCGGGCCGCCGGAGTTGCCCGGGTTGATCGACGCATCGGTCTGGATGAACGCCTCGTAGGTCGCGACGCCCACGTGGGTGCGTCCGGTCGCGGAGACGATGCCCGCGGTCACCGTCCGGTCGAGGCCGAACGGGTTGCCGATGGCGATGACCCACTGGCCCACCCGCAGCGCGTCGGAATCGCCCAGCTCCGCCACCGGCAGCGGCGCCGGGCTCTCCACCTTCAGCACCGCGAGGTCGGTGCGCGCGTCGCGGCCCACCAGGGACGCCGCGAACTTGCGGTCGTCGGAGAGCCGCACCTCGATGGCGGTCGCGTTGTCCACCACGTGGTTGTTGGTGAGCACGAACCCGCGTGGATCGACGATGACGCCCGAGCCGGCCGCGCGGCCCTCCTCGCGGGGGCTGCGCTTGCGGAAGAAGCGCTCGAAGAGCTCGGGGCCGAAGAACTGGCGAAAGCGCTCCTCCATCTCGGGCGAGGGCTGGTCCTCCTGCGCCGCCTCCGGCCTGAGCTTCACGCTCACGTTCACCACCGAGGGCGTGGCGCGGTCGGCCACCGCGACGAACGCGTCCTCCAGCGCGCGCAGGATGGCCTGCGGGCTCGGGGCGGGCGGCGCGGGCGGCGCCGCCGCGGCGGGGCGCTCGGCGGGACGCGTCTGGGCCAGGACCGCCGGGGCCGGGGCGAGGGGCAACACCGCGAGAGAGAGCAGGACCGCGAGGCCACGATGGCACACCGAGCGGCTCGACATGGGAGAACCTCCGTCGGTCATCTTACTGCCGGGCCTTCGAGCGGACCAGCCGGCTCCAGCGCCAGCTCGAGCACCCGCGTGGTCGCCTCCGTCACCGGCGCGTGCCGGCCGCGGCGGACGCCCGCCACCCAGAGGATCTGGCCGGCGGCCTCCACCAGGGGCGTGCGGGAGCGGCGCCAGCGCGGCACCCCGGCGTCGATCATGAACGACTTGAGCCGTCGCGGCGCGGGCCCCCCGAACGGATCGAACACCTCGCCCGGGCGGCGGGCCCGTACCGTGAGCACCCGCGACAGCGCGTCCGCGTCGAACGCCGTGCGCGACGGCTCCCGTGGCACCACGTACCCGCCGTCCCGCGGCACCACGCGCGCGACCAGCCGCTGGCCGATCTCCGGGAGATCGAGGATCCCCGGCGTCGGCCAGGCACGCGTGCCCAGCGCGGGCAGCACCCGCGGACCGACCCGGAGTCGGCGACCGCTCCGCTCGACCGCGAGGGCTCCGAGGCCCACCGCGCGGCGGCGCGGCTGCTCGCCGAGCAGGCGCCGGAGCGCCCGCTGCGCGGGGGCGCGTTGCGGGCGCGCCTCGCCGAGCCGCGCCGCGGCCTGCCGCACGATCTCGGCGGCGAGCTCCCGCGGACGCGCCTCCAGCGCCGGCACGTCGAACACGAGCCCCTCGGAGGCGGCCACCGCGAGGCGGTCCACCTCGTCGCGCGCCCGCGCCTCCAGATCGGCCAGCAGGGCGCGCACGGTGCCGGCGGCGTGGTTGAGCGCCTCGACCACCGAGCCGCCGGTGAGCCGGGCCATGAAGGGCAGCAGATCGTGACGGATGCGCGAGCGCAGGAAGCGGGGATCGCGGTTGCTCGGATCCTCGGCCCAGGGAAGCCCGCGCGCGGCGAGGTGGGCGAGGATCTCGCTCCGACGGGTCTCGATCAGAGGGCTCACCAGGAGGCCGCGGACCGGCGCGATGCCGCCCAGGCCGCGCGGGCCCGCGCCCTGGAGCAGGCGCATCAGCACCGTCTCGGCCTGGTCGTCCGCGGTATGTCCGGTCGCGATGCGCGCCGCCCCGATGGAGCGGGCGGCCCGCTCGAGCGCCGCGTGGCGGGCCCGCCGCGCCTCCGCCTCCAGCCCGTCCCACGGCGGCGCCCGACGCACGGTGACCCGCTGGATCCGGCAGGGCACCCCGAGGCTCTCGCAGAGCCGGACCACCGCGTCCGCCTCCGCGGCGGCCTCCGGCCTCAAGCCGTGATCGACGTGCGCCACCGCGAGCGTGAGGCGGAGCCCCGGCGCCAGCGCGCACAGCACGTCGAGGAGCGCGACCGAATCCGGGCCGCCCGACACCGCCACCAAGACGACGTCGCCGCCACGGAGCATTCCGTGACGGCGAATGGTGTGCTGGACGCGCGCGACGAGGCTAGTGGCGGTGGTCACACTGCGACTGCAGCCCCACCCAGACCTCGCCGTCCTCGAAGTGCTCCTTCTTCCAGATGGGCACCGTCTCCTTCAGGGTGTCGATCGCGAAGCGGCACGCCTCGAAGGCCGGGCCCCGATGCGGCGAGGAGACCGCGATCATCACGCTCGACTCGCCGATCTCGAGCCGGCCGATACGGTGGACGAGCGCGACGCGGGCGGTGGCGGGCCAGCGCTCGCGGATGGCGGCGGCGATCTCCCGCATCTTGGCCACCGCCATCGGCACGTGGGCCTCGTACTCGAGGAACTTCACGCGGCGGCCGCCGGTCTGGTCGCGCACCACTCCGGAGAAGAGCGCGATGCCGCCCGCGCCCGGATGCTCGACCGCCCGGACCACCGCGCGCTCCGAGAGCGGCTCCGTGGTCACCTCGATCCAGTCCGGTCCCGCGGCGCCCGGATCGGAAACGGACCCGCCGCTCACGGGGGGAAACAGGCAGAGCTCGTCGCCCTCTCCGAGCGGATGGTCGGCGCCGACGTAGTCGTTGCGCAGGGCGAAGAGCGTGAAGGGACGGTACGGCTGGAGCGCGGGCAGCTGCTGAGTGACGGCTTCCCAGGCTCGCTCGACGGTGCCGCCGTCGGGAAGCTCGAGATCCAGCGAGTCGCGACCCGCCGCCTCGCGATAGCGGGCGAACAGTCGGACCTGCACCTTCATCGAGCGAGCCTCGGACCCGTGACGTGGACTAGAACTGGTGCGACGAGCCGCAGCCGCAGGACGACTTCACGTTCGGGTTCTTGATCGCGAAGCCGGCGCCCAGCATGTTGTTGTCGACGTAGTCGATCTCGCTGCCCTGCAGATACGGGGCGCTGTGCTGGTCGACGAAGACCTTCACGCCGTGGCTCTCGACGACGTTGTCGCCTTCGGCCGCCGTGTCGTCCCAGCCCAGCTCGTAGGACATGCCGGAGCAGCCGCCGCCGACGATGCGGATCCGCAGCCCCCACTCGGGCTTGCCCTCTTCGAGCCGCAGGTCCGAGATCTTCTTCGCGGCCGTCTCAGTCAACGTGATCATCGATGCCTCCTGGAGTGAAAGTGCTCGGAATGTTTGTACCGGCTGATTATAACAGACGGGGCGAGGGCCTGCCGCCCCCCACGAGCCGGCGCATCACAGGATCCCCCCCGCCGGCAGCAGCCTGACCTCCTCGAGCGTGGCGTTCTCGCCCATCGTGGCCATGAGGAGGGCCGCCTCGGCCACCTGCTCCGGCCTCAGCATCCGTTCGCGCGCGGGTGCGCCGGGCATCGCGTCCCAGAGGGGGGTATCGGTGGCGCCGGCCGAGATCACACCGACCCGCACCCCGTGCGGCCGCATCTCCTCGGCCAGCACCCGCGAGAAGCCGAGGAGCCCGTACTTGGAGGCGGTATAGGCGGCGCTGCCCGGCAGGGCCCGGCTGGTCACCACCGAGCCCACGCCGATGATGGTGCCCTTCCGGCGGGCCATCATGGCGGGAAGCACGGCCCGGCAGGTCAGGACCGCCCCGCGCAGGTTGACCGCCAGCATCTGCTCCCAGTCATCGAGCTTGGAGTCGGCCACCGGCGCGAAGGTCGCCACGCCCGCCGCGTTCACCAGGACGTCGACCTGCTGCCACTCCCCCAGGACCCGCCCCACCAGCGCCCCCACCATGGCCTCCTGCCGCACGTCGGTGGGAATCGCCATGGCGGTCGCTCCGGCCTGGTCGAGCTCGTGGGCCACCGCGGCCAGCTCCCCGTTGGAGCGGGCCGCGAGCGCGACGCGCGCCCCCTCCCGCCCCAGCGCCAGGGCGATGGCGCGCCCGATGCCCCGCCCGGCACCGGTGACGATGGCGACCTGGCCGGCGAGCCTCAAATGACGAGCCCTCCGCGGGCCCGGATCAGCTCCATGAACTCCGCCCGCGTCCCCGCGTTCTCCCGGAAGGCCCCGAGCATGGCGGAGGTCACCGCCTTGGAATTCTGCTTCTCGACCCCTCGCATCAGCATGCACATGTGCAGGGCCTCCACCACCACCGCCACCCCGCGCGGCTGGAGCACCTCCTCGAGGGTGTGGGCGATCTGGGTGGTGAGCCGCTCCTGGACCTGCAGCCGGCGGGCGAACATCTCGACCAGCCGGGGCAGCTTGGACAGCCCCACGATCTTGTGAGACGGCATGTAGGCGATGTGGCACTTGCCGAAGAACGGCAGCAGGTGATGCTCGCAGAGCGAGTAGAAGTCGATGTCCTTCACCACGACCATCTCGTCGTACTCTTCGGTGAACAGCGCCTCGTTGAGCACGTCGTTGACGTTCTGCCGGTAGCCCGCGGTGAGGTACTCCCACGCCTTCGCCACCCGCGCCGGCGTCCGCTCGAGCCCTTCGCGGGTGGGGTCCTCGCCCAGCTCCTTCAGCATGTCGCGGATGAGCCGCTCCATCGCCTCGCCGTTACCTCCCATGGGTGACCGGTCCCACGGCCGCGCCCTCGCCGCAGTACTCGAACACGTTGTTCGCCGTCTCCACCAGCGTGACCTTCCGCAGGCTGCCCGGCGGCAACGCCGCCTCGAGCCACTCCCAGAACGTGCGGGCCAGGTTCTCCCCGGTGGTGATCACCCCGGCGAGCGCGGGCACGGTCGCCGAGAGATCGTAGTGGTCCACCCGGTCGAGGACCGCCGTCTTCACCGCGCGGTCCACGAGACCGATGTCCACGGACATGCCGGTGGCGGGGTCCAGCGCCCCCGACACCGTCACCTCGAGGAGATAGTTGTGGCCGTGCTGCCGGAAGCACTGCCCGAACACCGCCGCGTTCTGGGCTTCCGAGAATTCCCCGCGGGCGAGACGATGGGCGGCGCTGAAGTGGTACGCGCGGGTGACCGCGAATCCGCTCATTCGCCGAGGTACTCGACGTAGAACGTGGGGTCTTCCCAGAGGCGCAGGCGGTGCAGCCGCTCCGCCCCCAGCTTCGGGCCGAGCAGCTCCCAGATCGCCTTCACCAGGTTCTCGGTGGTGGGGATCGTCCCCGCTGCGAAGAGCGGGTCCTGGTTCATGTCGGCGTGGTCGAACCGCGCGATCACCGCGTCCCCCACCACTCGCTTGAGCTCGGCGAGGTCCATGACCATGCCGGTGCGGGGATCGACGGCCCCGCGCACCGTCACCTCCAGCACGTAGTTGTGGCCGTGGGGCACCGTGAGCGACCCGAAGACACGGGCGTTCTCCTCCGCGCTCCACTCCGGCCGCCAGTAGCGGTGCCCGGCCGAGAACGTGAACTTCCGGGTCGCGTACACCATGCGGGTTCAGCCTCCTCGCGCCTGCTGTCCCAGGCGTTCCTGGGAGGAGTGTACCGCGCTCACGAAGCGCTCCGCGACGTGACGCGGGGTGAAGGCGAGGACGCGACGACGCCCTTCGCGCCCCAGCCGGCGGGCCAGCTCCGCGTCCGTGGCCAGCCGCTCGATCGCGGCGGCGAGGGCTCCGGGATCGCGCAACGCGGTGAGCAGGCCGGTCACCCCGTCCTGCACGACCTCCGGGATCGCGGCGATCCGGCACGCCACCACCGGCAGCTCGGCGGCCATCGCCTCGAGGAACACGATGCCGAACCCCTCCTGCACCGAGGGCAGGCAGAAGACGGTCGCGTTGACGTACTCCTCGGCGAGGCGCTCACGGCGCACGTCGCCCAGCAGCGCGACCGAGTCGCCCAGCCCGAGCTCGGCGTGGAGGCGGGACACCGCCGGCCACTCGGGGCCGCGACCCACGATGCGGACCTGGATGCCGGGCACGCGCACGCGCAGGATCGCGGCCGCGCGCAGCAGGTCCTCGATGCGCTTGCGCGGATACATGCGGGCCACGCAGAGGACCACCGGGGTCCCGCGCGGCCGGCGCGGCGCCCGCCAGAACTGGTCGTCCCACACCTCGAGATCGATCGCCTCCGGCACCACCGCGAGGCGCGCGGGCGGCACGCCGTACTCGCGCTGCGCGACCTCCGCGGAGTACCGGCTCGTCACCATCACCAGGTCCGCGCGGCGGACGTTGAGCCGCTCCCAGCGGGCCTGCAGCGACAGGAGGGCCCGCACCAGCCCGCGCTCGTTGCGCAGCTCGTCCGCGATGATGCCCTTCAGGCTGGCCACGAAGGGCAGGCGGCGCCGCCGCGCCCACAGGAACCCGTCCAGATCGACGCCCAGCACCAGATCGGTGTGCCGGGGCGGACGCAGCGCCACGCCCAGGTTGTAGAGCCACCGATCCAGGGTGTGGAACCCGGTGCGGCGGCCCAGCGGGTGCAGCGTCACCTGGTGGCCGAGCTGGGCCAGTCCCTGCGCCAGTCCGGCGATGCCGACGAAGGTGCCGCTCCCCTCCAGCGGATTGAGGGGAGTCGAGGAGAGAACGGTGACGCGCAGAGGCTACCGCCCCTGGAACCGGGGCGCCCGCTTCTCCAGGAAGGCGCGCGTGCCCTCCCGGTAGTCCTCGCTGTCGAAGGTCGCGATGCCCAGGTCGCGCAGCTGCGCGCGATGGGCGTCGGTGATGCCCTCGAAGATCGCCTGCACCTGGGCCTTGGTGCCCCGCACCGAGAGGGGCGCGTTGGCCGCGACCTTCTTCAAGTAGTCGTAGGTGTACGTCTCGAGCTCCGCCACCGGCAGCAGCCGCTGGATGAAGCCGATGCGGAGCGCCTCCTCCGCGTCGACGGTGCGGGCCGAGTACAGGATGTCCTTGGCGTAGGCCGGGCCCACCAAATCCACCAGCTGGTGGACCGGATCCAGCCCGTAGATGATGCTCAGCCGCGCGGCGGGAATGCCGAACTTCGACCCGACCGCCGCGAAGCGCAGGTCCGCTGCCATCGCGAGGGCCATCGCCCCGCCCATGCAGTAGCCGAACACCATCGCCACCGTCGGCTTCGGGCAGAGCCGGATCGCCGAGTAGGCCGCTTCGGTCTGCTTGTTGTAGTGCATCGCGGTCGCGGTGTCCTTGCGGTTCTCCTGGAACTCGGAGATGTCCGCGCCGGAGGCGAAGGCGTCGGTGCCCGCGCCGCGGTAGACGATCGCGCGGACCGCGTCGTCCCTGGCGAGCCGCTCGGTGATGGCCGCGATCTCGGACCACATCGCGAGGCTGATGGCGTTGCGCATCTTGGGCCGGTTGAACACGACGGTGGCGATCTGGCCGTCCTGCTCCACCAGGATGTGGTCGCTCATTCGTTCGCCCCCTTGTGCTGCTCGATGACGCCGGCGGCCAGCAGCGACTCGAGGGCGGCCGCGTCGTAGCCGATCTCGGCGAGGATCGCCCGCGTGTGCTCCCCGGTCATCGGGGCCGCGCGCTCGACGCGGGCGGGGGTGCGCGAGAGGTGCACCGGCAGCGCGAGCACCTTGTGCGGCCCCCACGCCGCATTCGCGACCTCGCGCACGAGGTCGGCCTGGCGGATCTGCGGGTCCGCGAACACCGCGTCCACCGTGTTGATGGGGCCGCACGCGACGCCGGCCGCGTTCAGCGTCTCCACCCACTCGGCGGCGGTCCGCCGCGCGAAGGTGGCCTCCAGCGCGGCGTCGAGGTCCTTGCGGTTCTTCACCCGGCTCAGCATGCCGGCGAAGCGCGCGTCGTCGGCCAGCACGGGCTGGTCGATCGCCTTGCAGAAGCGGCGCCACATGTCGTCGTTGCCGACGGCCAGGTTGAAGAACCCGTCCTTCGCCCGGTAGACACCCATCGGCGCGGTGAGCGGATGGTGGTTGCCCACCGGCGGCGGGACCTCCCCGGTGTTGACGTACTTCGCGGCCTGGAACGAGAGGCTGCCGGTGAGCGCCTCCAGCAGCGAGGTCTCGACCTTCTGCCCGCGGCCGGACACCTCGCGCTCGAGCAGCGCGGTCAGGATGCCGATCGCCGCGAAGTAGCCGGCCAGCAGGTCCCCGATCGGGATGCCCACCCGCAGCGGCGCGCTCTCCGCGGTGCCGGTGAGCCACATCAGCCCGGACATGCCCTGCACGATCTGGTCGTAGCCCGGGCGATCGCGGTACGGCCCCTCCTGCCCGAAGCCCGAGATGCTGGCGTAGACGAGACGCGGATTGTCCCGGGAGAGCGTCTCGTAGTCCACACCCAGGCGGTGCTTGACGTCCGGCCGGTAGTTCTCCACCACCACGTCGGCCCGGGCGGCCAGGCGCTTCACGATCTCCACCCCGCGGGGGTCCTGCAGGTTGACCGCGATGCTTCGCTTGTTCCGGTGAAGGTCCGCCGCGTCGAAGAAGACCCGCTCCCGCCCCTCGCCGCCCGGCCGCTCCACCCGGACCACGTCGGCGCCGAAGTCCGCGAGAATCTTGGTGCAGGTCGGCCCCGAGCGGACGGTGGTCAGGTCGACGACGGAAAACCGCGCGAGGGGCCGGCCGGTGGTGGCAGTCACGGGCGTGTAGTCTAGCGAAGCGCCCGGGGGACTTCAACCGGCGGCGGTCTTATTTGGCGATGATTTACCGCCTGGCTTAGGATCGGGTCATGCGCTCGATCCTCGCGAGCCTCCGCGCATGACGCTCATCCTGGCGCTCTTCGGTATCGCCGCCGTCGTCTTCAGCGTCCTGGTGGGCGTCGTCCAGACCGTCTCCACGCGGCGGCAGCAGCGCCACATGAAGCGGCAGTGGGAGGAGCGGGAGCGCTTGCTCGACCGCAGGTCCGTAGGCGACCCGCCCGAGTGAAGGAGTGGTGGCGGCGGGAGGACTCGAACCTCCGACACGGGGCTTATGAGACCCCTGCTCTGCCACCTGAGCTACGCCGCCGAGGCGGGAACTTCGCGAAGTTGCAGAGCGAAATACTAGCACGCCGCGGCGCGCGGGAGCGGTGATTTCCTAGCGCGTCGGATGCGGCAGGGCCGGCCGTGCTCCGGCGGCCCGCCTCAGGACCCGACGGTAGACGTCGCGCGCGGGGCGGGAACCACCCGCTCGACCGCCTGGCGCAGGTCGGCGGCGCGCACGGGCTTCATCAGCACCGGCGCGGCCAGCCGCATGAGGAAGTTGGCGTACTCGGGCGTGTAGCCCTTGTGCAGCAAGAAGATCACCGGCGGGATGGCGCCGCGGCACGACTCCTTGAGGACCTGGCAGAGAGTGGGGCCGTTCAGGCCCGGCATCTTCAGATCGCTCAGCACGAGGTCGTAGTCGTGGCGGCCGAGGAGCGTCACCACCTCCGCCTTGGTCGTGGCCGTATCGACCCGGTAGCCGCCTTGACCCAGGGCCTCGACGCTGTGCGCCCGCTCGCGCGGGTCGTCGTCCAGGACCAGGATGCGCCCGCGCCCCCGCGCGTCGCTCATCGCGACGCGAGGTCCCCGGGAGCGCTGCGGGCTCCGAACCGGAAGAGGATCTCGTCGGCGGTGCGCGTCATCTGGCTCGCCAGGCCCTGCAGCGCTTCGTGCAGATCGTCGCGCTCGGCCCGCAGACCGAGGGCGTCTCGCTCCAGGCGCCGCACCTCCTCCTCGAGCCGCCGCACGTCTTCGGCCAGGGCGGTCCGCTCACGCTCGAGCGCCTCCGCGCCGTCCTGGATGGCGCCGGCGGTCTCCAGCCATCCTCCCAGCACCTGGAGCAGCTGGCGGCCCTCGTCGGACCAGCGCGCCAGCTCCTCGCTCACCCGCGCCGGGGGGCCGGCCGCGTTGCTGTCGCGTCCGGCTCCGCTCTCCACGGGCCGCCGCCCGCAGGAAAGCTCGCGCCGGACCCCGCTCGGCGTGAGATCGAGCATCGCGAAGATCCGCGTGTAGGGCAGGCCGGCCGCCTCGTTCGCCTCCTGGATCCACTGCGGCTGTTCGGCGCCGAAGAGACAGATCCCGCGCGCCTCCGCGGGGAAGACCGCGCTGCTGATGTAGCGCACCTGCTTCCCCGCGTTCTTCAGCCGGACGCACGCAGCCACCAGCCCCTTGAGCTCGCTGCGGAAGCGCTCGGGTGGCACTTGACTGAGGTCACGTTCGACTGCGAACAGCGGCATGTCTCAATCTCCTTGGACGCCGCGGGCGTCGTCGCATCGTATGCATCACCGCGCACCCGCGTCAAGCACGGGCGCGAGCCGTGGAAATGCGGGCGCGGAGGAAATCGCGCGCGAAACGCCGCCCCGGACGCGGGGAGCGGAGATGCGGAGACGCGAAGGCCGCACCAGTCGCGCCCGCGCGCACGCGAACCCCCGCGGAGCCCCATCGACACGCGCGATTCTGCCGTTGTGGATGAGTGGGGATAAGTGGACAAGTGCCGTCGCGAGGGCAAAATGGCGTGGACACCCAAACCCCCTTTGTTATAATCCCGGCCAGCCCAACGGGCTTCACATCGGCCTCTGAGCTCGAATCGGCCGAGATTCACGTCGGCCGCGCGGTATGTCGGGAGGACGCTCGCATGATTCGCCTCGGCAATCGCCCCTGGATCGAGGACGACGACCAGTTCCTGGTCGGACGGGTCGACGACGACGAAGACGACGAGGATGACGACGAGGACGAAGACGACGAGGACGACCTCGACGAGGACGACCTCGACGAGGACGACGACCTCGACGACGACGATTTCGATGACGACGACGACTTCGACGACGACGATCTAGACGACGAGGACGAAGAGGACGACCTGGACGACGACGAGGACGAGGAGTAGCCGCAGTTCCTGAACCACAGGCCTTTCCGGGAGGGCGACGATGGCGCTGATGAGCACCGAGGGCTGGCTGTTCCTCTTGCGGTGGATCCACTTCCTGTCGGGCATCACCTGGATCGGTCTTCTCTACTACTTCAACCTCGTACAGACCCCGTTCTTCGCCGAGACCGAGCCGGGGGTGCGTTCCGGCGCCCAGCAGAAGCTCCTACCCCGGGCGCTCTGGTGGTTCCGCTGGGGCGCGATGTTCACCTTCCTCTCCGGCTGGATCTACCTCCTGCACTACTGGCTGGGCACCCGGGGCGCCAGTGACCCGGGCACCTGGAAGATCCTGCTGGGCGGGCTCCTCGGCTCCATCATGTGGGCCAACGTGTGGTTCATCATCTGGCCCAAGAACAAGATCGTGATCCAGAACGCGATCGACACCGCGGCGGGCAAGCCGGCCAACCCCGCCGCCGCGGCTGCGGGGGCCCGGGGTGGCCTCGCCTCCCGCACCAACGTGGTCCTGTCGATCCCCATGCTGTTCTTCATGGGCTCGGCCAGCCACCTGGCCGGCCTCACCGTGGGCAAGTCCGGTGTGGTGTTCTGGGTCGTGGCCCTGCTGATCATGATCCTCGTGGAGATCAACGCCCTGGTCGGCACGCCGGGGAAGGGAGCGGCCAAGCCGCTCGGAACCATCAAAGGCACGCTCTGGTTCGGCTTCCTGCTGACCCTCGTCTACTACGTCTGGTTCCTGATCATGCAGTAGCCGCACACCGCGGCGCCTGAGCGGTCCGCGCGGGGCCGCTCAGGCGCCGAGGTCGGTCAGCAGCTCGGCCTTGGTTTCCGCGGAGAGCCGGGCGCGCGCGCGGGTGGCCGGGTGGTCCACCACCAGATCGACGTCCCCATCCCGGAAGGCCCGCACCGCCTCCGGCGACAACGGGAAGCGCACGAAGTGGACCGCGGCCAGCTTGCCCTTTTCCTCGTCGGAGTGGCCGGCCTCGAAGGTTCCCGGCACCGTGATGCCCTGCCCCAGCTCGAACCACACGTGCCGGCCGGTGTCGATGCCCATGAAGCGGTCCAGCACCGGCTTGATCTGGTCCTTGTCCCGGATCTCGATGAAGAGGGTCGCGGAGAGCTCGCGGGGTCCCGGCAAGAGCGCGCTGTAGACGTCGATCTCCTCCTGCACCTTCGCGTCGTCCACGATGCGCTCGGCGCGGCACATCTCCTGGATCTGGAACAGCAGCGTCTCGCGGTTCTCGAAGAGGAACGACAGGTAGGGGCCGACCTCCACCCGGCGGCGCGCCTTGAGCGCGATCACGCGCCGGCGCCGCTCGTCGCGGATCTTCTCGTACTCGAAGAAATTGACGACGTCCTTGAGCCGGATCATGTTGCATCCTCGTTCGGATCGATGCCGTAGGCCTCGGCGAGGATCTGGATGGGGTGTTGCGCGGTCCGACGGGTGCCCTGACGGATCTGCAGCGCGGCCAGCGGGCAGTCGGTGGCCACCCGGTCCGGCTTCGCCCGCTCGATGTCCCGGAAGAGCGGCTCCGCGAGCTTCATCGACAGCTCGAAGTACTCCTTCTTCATCCCCCAGGTGCCGTCCACCGCGGAGCAGCGCTCGATCACCTCCACCGGCGCTCCGGTGAGCCGCAGCACCTCCGCGGAGCGGACCCCCATGTTCTGGGCCTTGAGGTGACACGGCAGCTGGTAGGCGATGGAGCCGGGCGCGTTGGGGAAGCGGGTGTCGAGCCGCCCCTGCGCGTGCAGGGAGGCCAGGTACTCGAAGAGATCGCGCGCGTGAGCGGCCACCAGATTGGCGTCCTCGGAGCTGTCGAGCCACGGGTACTCCTGCTTCAACATGTAGGAGCACGTGGGCCCGGGAACCACGATCTCGCGCCCCTGCCGCACCTGCTCGGCCAGGCTCTTGACGTTGTCCGCGATGAGCCGCTTGGCCTCGGCCACCGCGCCGCCGTCGAGATAGGGCATGCCGCAGCATCGCTGCGCGGGCAGGCTCACGTCGACCCCGTTCCGCTCGAGCACCGCCACCGCCGCCTTCCCGGTGGCCGGATCGTTGTACTCCACCGAGCACGTGGCGAAGAGGGCGACGCGATCGCGCGCGGGCGTGGGCCCGGTCTCGCGCTTCCGGCGGCCGTCGAACCACGCGGAGAAGGTCTGGCGGTGGAACGCGGGCAGCTCCCGCTCCGCGTGGATGCCCATCGTCATCTCCATGAACTTGCGGTTCACCCACACCGCGTTCATCCAGTTCGAGACCGGCGCGGTCAGGCTCCCGAGTCGCCCCACCAGGTCGGTGTTGCCGAGGAACCGGTCCTGGAGCGTGACGCCGTTGCGCCGGGCCTCCGCGGAGCGGGCCCGCAGCATCAGCCGCGGGAAGTCGACCGCCCAGCGGTGGGGAGGCGTGTAGGGGCAGTGGTTGTAGCAGAGCTTGCACTGATAGCAGAGGTCGACGACCTCCTTCACGTCCGCGGCCGGCAGCTTCTCCACGTCGCCGTCCACCGCCTCCACGTCCAGCCGGTCGAACATGACCCGGAAGGAGGGGCAGAGGGGCAGGCACCGCCGACAGCCCGCGCAGATGTCGTAGACCCGGCGCAGCTCGGCGTCCACGCGGTCGGCCTGCCAGAACTCGGGGGTGCGGATGTCGAGTGTCATCATCCTCTCGCGGACACCTCGACCGGGCGCCGGCCGGCGAGGCCGACGCCCGATCGGCGGCGGTGAAGGCCTAGATCGCCTCGGCCGGCTCCTTGCCCGCGACCTGCGCGAGCCCCTTGGAGAAGCGGCCGGCGTGGGACTTCTCCGCCTTGGCCAGCGTCTCGAACCACTCGGCCAGCTCGGGGTAGCCCTCGTCGCGCGCGGTCTTGGCCATGCCGGGGTACATCTGGGTGTACTCGTAGGTCTCGCCCGCGACCGCCGCCTTCAGGTTCTTCTCGGTCTTGCCGATCGGCTCGCCGGTGGCCGGATCGCCCACCTCCTTCAGGAAGTCGAGGTGTCCGAACGCGTGGCCGGTCTCGGCGTCCGCGGTGTCCTTGAACAGGCCCGCGATGTCCGGGAAGCCCTCGATGTCGGCGACCCGGGCGAAGTAGAGGTATCGGCGGTTCGCCTGCGACTCGCCCGCGAACGCCTCCTTGAGATTCTCCAGGCTCTTCGAACCCTTCAGACCCTTGCCCGACATGTGATCTCCTCCTTGTTGCTGCGATGTGATGGTGACGGGAGCGCGGAGGCGCTCTCCGCCTACGGCGCCGCGCGCCGGGCGCGGGAGGTCTTCCCGCTCCCGCGGCGCTGGCAGTCGGCGCAGCGGCCGTAGAACTCGATGCGGTGGTGCGTGACCCGGAACCCGCTCTGCGCGGCCACCCGCCCGCAGAGCGCGCGGGAATGCGGGTCGGTGGCCGGTGCCGGCACGTCGCTGATGCGCCCGCAGCCGAGACAGATGAAGTGGTGGTGCTCGGTCACGTTTCCGTCGAAGCGGGCGTGCGGGCCCCGCAGCTCCTTGACCAGTCCCTCCGCGACGAGCAGCCGCAGGTTGCGGTACACGGTGCCGAGGCTCACCCGGGGCAAGCGGCGCCGCACCATGCGGTGCACCCACTCCGCGGTGGGATGCGAATCGGTGCCCCGGACCACCTCGAGCACCAGGCGGCGCGGGCCGGTGAGCCGCAGCCCGCGCGCGCGCAGGGTGGCCACCGGCCCGTCGCCGTCGGGGCCGGACCGGTTCGCGCCGGACTTATCAGTAATAGTTCTCATTACGGTTGGGGAGGATACCGAGGCCCGACGGCGGCTGTCAAGCGCGATTGGCGTGGCTCGCGCGATCGTTCTCCGAGAGGGCCTCGAGAGGGGCGCGGCTATTGAAGGGGTTCGGGCGGTCGAGTAGACTTCCCATCTCAGGAGGTGTCATCGAATGTCGCAGCCGGGGTGGCTCCGCATCGAGGGAGCCCGGCAGAACAACCTGAAGAACATCTCCGTCGACATCCCCCACGATCGGCTCACCGTCGTCACCGGCGTCTCCGGCTCGGGCAAGTCGTCCCTCGCGTTCGACACGCTCTTCGCGGAGGGGCAGTGGCGGTACATCGAGTCCCTCTCCACCTACGCCCGGATGTTCCTGGAGCGCCTCGACCGTCCGGACGTCGACCGCATCGAGCACATCCGCCCCGCCATCGCGCTGGAGCAGAAGAATCCGGTGCGCACCGCCCGGTCGACGGTGGGCACCGCCACCGAGCTGCACGACTACCTCCGCCTGCTCTTCGCCAAGATCGGCCGGGTGCACTGTCCCACCTGCGGCGCGCCCGCCCGCAGCGACTCGGCGGACCAGGTCGCCGATGCGCTCCTGCGCGATCATCCGGGGGCCCGGGCGATGATCTGCTTCCCCGTACCCGCCGAGGCCGTCCGCGACGGGCGCGCGCTCGTCGGCAGCCTGCTGCAGCGCGGCTTCGCCCGCGTGAAGTCGGGCGGGCGGGTGCTCGATCTGGCCGAGATGCAGGCCCCGGGCGCGGTGCCCACCGACCTTCGGGATCTCTCGGTGGTCCTCGACCGCGTGGTGGTGGGACCGGATAGCCGGCGCCGCGTCACGGACTCGCTGGAGACGGCCCTGGCCGAGGGCGAGGGCCGCGCCTCGGTGGACCTGCTCGAGCGGGGGGTGCTCGCGGTGAGCCGCGACTTCCACTGCTCCGCGTGCGGGGTGGCCCTCACCCGCCCGCAACCCCTGCTGTTTTCCTTCAACCACCCGCTGGGCGCCTGCCCCGAGTGCCGGGGCTTCGGCAACGTGCTGCGCTACGACGAGGCGCTGGTGGTGCCGGACCAGACCCGGAGCCTCGCCGACGGCGCGGTCGAGCCGTGGTCGCACCCGTCCGGCCGCTGGTATCAGAAGCAGCTGCTGAAGGCGGCCAGGAAGCGCGGCGTCGACGTCACCGTCCCGTACGCGCAGCTCTCGGACGAGGACCGCCGCTGGATCTACGAGGGCGGCGGCGGGCTCACCGGTATCCGGGGGTTCTTCGAGGAGATCGAGTCCTACCGCTACAAGCTGCACGTGCGGGTCTTCCTCTCGCGCTACCGCAGCCAGTCGCCCTGCCCGCGCTGCCAGGGCCGGCGCCTTCGCCCGGAGGCGCTGGCGGTGCGCGTGGCCGGCGCCAGCATCGCGGAGCTGGGCGACCGGACCGTGGAGGAGCTCGACGCGCTCTTCCGCAGCCTGCCCCTGTCGGACTGGGAGAGCACGGTGGCGCGGGACGTGCTGAAGCTCCTGCGCGCCAAGCTCTCGTTCCTGCTCCGGGTCGGTCTCGGCTACCTGACGCTGTCGCGCCAGACCCGCACGCTCTCGGGCGGTGAGGCGCAGCGCATCAACCTCGCCAACCAGCTGGGGGCGCAGCTCACCGGCACCCTCTACGTGCTGGACGAGCCCTCGATCGGCCTCCACCCGCGTGACACCACCCGCCTCGCCGAGCTGTGCCGCGAGCTGGCCTCGGGCGGCAACACGGTGGTGATCGTGGAGCACGACCGCGCGCTGATCGAGGTGGCCGACCATCTCATCGAGATGGGACCCGGCTCCGGCGAGCGCGGCGGGCACGTGGTCTTCGCGGGCACCCAGGAGGAGTTCCGGAAGGACCCGCGCTCGCTCACCGCCCGCTACCTGAACGGCCGGGACAGCATTCCCCTCCCGCTCTCGCGCCGGCCGGGCCGTCGCGCTCTCGTCCTGACCGGCGCGCGCGCCAACAACCTGAAGAACGTCACCGTGAAGATCCCGCTGAACACGCTCACCTGCGTGACCGGGGTCTCCGGCTCCGGCAAGTCCACCCTCGTGCACGACACGCTCTACCGCGCGGTGGCGCGCCACTTCAAGGTGGACTTCGCGGTGCCGGGCCCGTACGACGACCTGCGGGGCCTGCAGTACTTGAAGGGCATCCGCCTCATCGACCAGGAGCCCATCGGGCGCACGCCGCGCTCCAACCCGGTGACCTACGTGAAGGCCTTCGACGAGATCCGCCGGCTCTTCGCGGGCCTGCCCCGCGCGCAGACCCTCGGCCTGGGCCCGGGCGCCTTCTCGTTCAACGTGCCGGGCGGGCGCTGCGAGACCTGCGAGGGCGACGGCTTCCAGAAGCTCGAGATGTACTTCGTGGAGGACGTCTACGTCACCTGCCCGGAGTGCGAGGGGCGGCGCTACCGCCCCGACGTGCTCCAGGTCACCTACAAGAACCGGGACATCAGTCAGGTGCTGCAGCAGACCGTCGACGAGGCGGTGGACTTCTTCGCCTCCGAGCCGGTGCTGGTGCGCAAGCTCAAGGTCCTCCGCGAGGTGGGCCTCGGCTATCTGCGGCTCGGCCAGCCCGCCACCACGCTGTCCGGGGGCGAGGCCCAGCGCCTCAAGATCGCGGCCGAGCTGGCCGCCCGTCTCACCACCGATCATCTCTTCATCCTCGACGAGCCGACCACCGGACTCCACCTCGACGACATCCGCAAGCTGCTGCTGGTCCTCAACCGGCTGGTGGACGCGGGCAACACGGTGCTGGTGGTCGAGCACCATCTCGACGTGATCAAGACCGCGGACTGGGTGATCGACCTGGGCCCGGAGGCGGGCGAGGCGGGTGGCGAGCTGGTCGCGGAGGGGACGCCGGAGCAGATCGCCCAGGTCCCCAGCTCGTACACCGGCAAGTTCCTTCGCGATCTCCTGCCGCGTCCCAACGGGCGCGCGGCGGCCGCCCGGGGGTGATGGACTACCACCACCTGCTCGAGGCCACGGGCACGGTGGCATCGGGCGACGATCTCCTGGCCCAGGCCGCCCCGCACGAGATCAAATCCACCACACGCCCCCGCGATGGCCGCGGCTAGCGCGGCCGGCGGCGCCCGCCGCGGCCGCGTCTTCTACGGCTGGACGGTGGTGGCGGCCGCGGGCCTGGTGCTGTTCATGGCCTACGGCACCCAGTACGCCTTCGGCGTCTTCTTCGCCGCGCTGGTGGAGGAGTTCGGCTGGAGCCGGGCCAGCCTTTCCGGCGTCTTCTCCCTCTACGCGTTCGTCTACTCCGGATTCGCGCTGGTGGCGGGGCGCCTCACCGATCGCTGGGGCCCGCGCGCGGTCATCGCCATCGGCGGCGCGCTGCTGGGCGTGGCCCTGGCCGCGATGAGCGGCGTCGGCTCGCTCTGGCAGCCCTACGTGCTCTACGGGACCATCGGCGCGCTGGGGATGTCCACCGCCTACGTGCCGTGCAACGCGACGGTGGCAAAGTGGTTCACGCGGCATCGCGGGCTCGCGGTCGGGCTCGCCAGCGCCGGAGGCAGCCTCGGCACCTTCGCGCTGCCGCCGGTGGCCCACTTCCTGGTGAGCGGACTCGGCTGGCGCTCGGCGTACGTGGTGTTCGGGGTGGCGATCGTGGCGTCCCTGAACGGGCTCGCGCTGCTGATGCGCCGCGATCCGGAGACGATGGGTCTGACGCCCGACGGCGACCACCCGGCCGCCTCGCCGCCGGCGTCCTCGCCGGGCGACGGCGCGTGGACCATCCGGCGCGCCCTGCGCAGCCGTCCGTTCTGGCTCCTGTTCGGCGTGTTCGCGGCCACGTGGACCCCGGTGTTCGCGCCGGTGGTGCACCTCGTCCCGATGGCCATCGGTCTCGGCGTCCCGCCCCTGCTCGCGGCCACCCTGGTGAGCGCCCTGGGCGGGGCGGCGCTGGTCGGCCGCCTGGTGATGGGCGGCGCCTCCGACCACATCGGCCGGCGCGCCGCCCTCGCGGTGGCGCTCGCGATGCAGACCGCCGCGTTCGTGGCCTTCGCCCAGGCGGAGCGCCTGCCCGCGCTCTACGCGGCCTCGCTCGTGTTCGGCTTCTCCTACGGGGCGGCCTCCACGCTGTTCCCGGCCACGGTCGCGGACGTCTTCGGCCGCGCCCACGCGGGCAGCCTGGCCGGCCTCCTCTTCGCGCTGGCCGGATCGCTGGCCGCGCTGGGCCCGGTGGGGGCCGGATTCATCTACGACCACGCGGGCGACTATCGTCTCGCCTGGTGGCTCAGCGCGGGGTGCAACGCGCTCGCGCTGCTCCTGCTCGGCGCCTTCCGGTCGGTCGCGGCCGCGGTCGCGGACGAGGCGGTCGCTTGACGCTCCCCGCCGCGCTCGCGTACAGTCGGGCGGCCTGATCCCGATCGTCGTCACGCGGTCATCGTCGAGGAGCATCGGATGGCATCGCTCAAGGACAAGTACTGCATCGTGGGAGTGGGAGAGACGGAGTACAGCCGTCACTCGGGTCGCAGCACCCGCGCCATGGCGGTAGAGGCGGTGCGCAACGCCATGCGCGACGCCGGCCTCGACAAGACCGGCGTCGACGGCATGATGTCGTACCAGAGCGGGGACTCGACCTTCGGAAACTTCGTGGCCCCCGACCTCGGCATCCGGCTCAACTTCTACATGGACGTCTTCGGCGGCGGCTCCTCGACCGAGGCCCTCATCGGCCTCGCGATCGGCGCCATCGAGGCCGGGATGTGTCACACCGTCGCGATCTTCCGCTCCATGAACGGCTACTCCGACTTTCGCATCGGGGGCACCGGGGCGCGCGCGGCCCAGCCGGTGCGCGGGCTGGACCTGGCCCAGGTGCCGTTCGGCATGCGCAGCGCGGGACAGAACTTCGCCCCCACGTTCATGCGGCACATGTACGAGTACGGGACCACGTCGGAGCAGGTCGCGGCGGTGCGGGTGGCCCACAGCAAGCACGCCTCGCAGAACCCCAAGGCGTTCCTCAAGGAACGGGTCACGGTGGCCGACGTGCTGGCCTCGCGCTGGATCTGCAAGCCGCTCCACCTGCTCGACTGCTGCCTCGAGACCGACAACGCGGCCGCGCTCATCGTCACCAGCGCGGAGCGGGCGCGCGACCTCCGGCGCAAGCCGGTCTACATCATGGGAGTGGCCGGACGGGTGAACAAGCCGCGCACCGACTTCCACTGGGCCCACGGGCCGATCACCCGGGTCGCGGGCTACCACGCCAAGGACATCGTGTTCGGCCAGGCCGGCATCACGCCGGAGGACGTGAACATCACCGGCTCCTACGACGCGTTCACCTTCACCACCATGCTGCAGCTCGAGGAGTACGGCTTCTGCAAGAAGGGTGAGGGCGGCCAGTACGTGTCCAGCGGCATCATCGAGCTCGGGGGCAAGCGCCCCAACAACACCTCGGGGAGTCATCTCTGCGAGGGCTACACCCACGGCATCTCGATGGTGATCGAGAACGTCCGCCAGCTCCGCGGCCAGGCCGACGACTACTGCCCGGGCTGGGAGGACGGCAAGCACTCCTACGACTACTCCCCGGGCAAGTGTCGACAGGTGAAGGACGCGCGCATCGCCATGAACCTGGGCTGGGCGATGCCGCCGACCGGCTCGGCCCTGATCCTGAGGAACTAGCGATGGCCTCCCTCGAGTACCGCGGCATGAATCTGGTCGTCCCCGAGAACGACTCGGAGTGGCGCGAGCACTTCAAGCTGGCCCGCACCCAACACCAGCTCATGCTGCGCGCGTGCACGCTGTGCCGCCTCATGCGCTATCCCCCGAGCCACGGCTGCCCCTGGTGCCTGTCGCTCGAGTGGGAATGGAAGCCGGTGAGCGGCAAGGGCCACATCTACTCCTACGAGGTCGTGCACCACGCGATCCAGCCCGGCTTCAAGGAGTGGACCCCGTACGCGGTGGTGCTGGTGGAGCTGGACGAGCAGCGCGGGCAGCCGACGCCCGACGAGGCCATCCGGGTGATCGCCAACCTGGTCACCCCCGACTTCAAGCCGGAGTCCGAGGCGAACGTGGCCATCGGCAAGCGGGTGCGGGTGGTGTTCCAGGACCTCGCGCCCGACTTCGCGCTGCCTCAGTTCACGCTGATCGACGAGCCGCCGGTCGGCCGGGTCTGGCGCTTCCCCGGCTAGCCCGCGCGGCGAGCCCGAGCCACACCAGCCCCTGCACCACCAGGCTCGCCGCGAAGGCGAGCAGGAACGCGGCGTCGCGGCCCAGTCCGATGACGCCCCACGCGAGCACCGCGCAGAACAGCGCGAAGCTCCACATCGCGGGCAGGAACGCGCGCAGGAATCCCACCGCGGCGGGCGCGCCCTGCTGGGCGTGGGTGAACGCGAGCAGAATCGTGGTCGCGATCGGAAACGGCGTGAGCGCGCCCGACAGGCGCGGCCCGAGCCACGCGGCCAGCCCGGTGACGGTCAGCACCAGGATCACCGCCGCGGCCATCCGCATCGGGAGGTCCCACCCGGGCACCGACGCGGGCGGCGGCGCCTCCGGCATCGGGGGCAGCGCCAGGGGCGCGAGCGCGAACGCGCCCAGGGCGAGCGCGAGCCCGGAGCCCGCCGTCCACGGCACCCCCTGCAGCGCGAGGGTCAGCGCCCCGAACACGCTCCAGCCGACCAGCACGCACGCCCACCACGGCTGCCGCACCGCCGTCCACGAGTAGACCACCGCGAAGGCGGCGACCGCGGCGAGGCCGGCCAGCGTGGCGAGGGCGGCGCGGGCCACGAAGGCGTCGCCCTGCTCGAGCGCCAGGAAGAACAGCACCGGCCCCGCGACCAGCGGCAGGGCATTGAGCCAGCCGCCGACGCGGGGCCCGAAGCGACGGCCGGCCATGGTGACCAGGGCGATGAGCCCCGGCACCAGGACCAGCTTGAGGAGCAGGATCAACTTATCGGGTGACCGATCCGGCGGAACGGGTCAGCCGGGCCACGATCTCGTCGTAGGCCTTGTCGGCCAGGGCGCGGACCTCGTCCCGGGTGAGCGGCTGGATGGGGTGCGCCACCATCACCGTCTCGAAGTCGCGCGCGCCGAGCGCGTCGGCCTGCGCCCGGGCCGCCCGCTTGAACTCGGTGGAGATCACGGTCGCGGTCGGAATCCCCTGGTCCTCGAAGAACACGCTGTCGTGCACACTGCACGTTGTGCAGGACCCTCAGTCGGCGAGGGCCTCGATGACCGCGTCCGACCGCTCGAGGATCTCCCGGCGCAGGTCCTCCGGCGCGGGGCGCGCGAAGGTGGGCTTCTTGCGGCGGAGCACCTCCTTCGGGCGAGCCCGCTCCCGCAGCAATTCCTCCACCCGGTCGAGCAGGTGATTGCCCTTCGCCTTCGAGATGTCGAGCAGGGTGATGGTCTTGCCCTCGAGGCTCGGCAGGCGCGGAGCGGTCTTGCGAGGCACCGCCACCGAGTCGGTGGGGTCCAGGAACTGCTCGTCGTCGCTCATGAGGTCTCCTCCGGCATGTGGACCTTCCTCCAGATCATGCGCGAGCTCTTGGGAAAGGTCCAGCCCGGGATCACCGCCGAGAAGCGCCCCGCGGTGCCGCCGGCCACCACGAACTTGAGGTTGCCGGGCTCGCGAAACTTGGGGATGAGGGTCTCGTCGGTCTCGGGATGCGGGAACTTGGCGAGCACGTGGGCGGGCAGGCCCTCACCGCCGTCCACGCCCGGCACGAGCTCCCGCACCGGCTTCCGCAGGCGCGTCCACAGGAACTCGCGCATGGCCGCCTTGTCCCAGCCGTCGTCCGCGATGGTGCGGGCGTGCTCGGGAGAGAGCACCACCACCGTGTCGCCGTGGTGGGTGGACTTGTGGTGCGAGATCACCTCGAGCGACCTCGAGATCGTGATCAGGAGGTCGCGGGCGGTGCGGCTCGTGTGGTCGTACACGCCGTGCGGCGCCTCGCCCGCGAAGGCGGCGATCACGCTGTCGCCCGGGCCGAAGCCGTGCTCGACCGCGAGGGACTCCCACGGGCTCTCCTCCTCGGCCTCCCCGATGCAGTAGGTGTAGCGCCCGGGGTGGGCCATCGTGGACATGCTCACCACCCCCGGGATGGCCCCGCCCACGTTCACCGCGATCAGGCGCAGCGCCCGGCCGATGGTGGCATTGGCCCGCCAGCCGGGGCCGAAGAGCCCGGCGCCGCAGTTCACCTGGAGCCGCGTGCGCACGGGCCCGTTGAGGATGAACAGGGGCGACGGGAAGTTGGTGGTGGCGGAGACCCCGTGGAGATCGAAGCCCTCGTCGCACATCGCCTCGACGCCCGCCACCACCACCGGCAGATATTCGGGCCGGCACCCGGCCATGACCGCGTTGATCGCGATCTTCTCGACGGTCGCGCGGCCGAAGTTGGGCGGGACCAGGGCCACCAGGTCGTCGCCCGGGCGCCCGCTCGCGGCGACCGCGGCAGCCACCCGCGCCCGGGTGGGCGGCACCACCGGCAGACCGTCGGTCACCCCGCGCGCGTAGAGCGCCTCGTAGGGATCGTCCGGCTCAGCCATCGCGGCCCCGCCTCAGGGCTTGCAGACCCGGAAGTCCCGGTAGTCGCCCCGCGCGGTGCTCTTGGTGTCGTCGGAGTCGGTGAGCACCGCGATGCCGGCCGGTCGCGGGACGTCCGATCCGCCGAAGTACGTGCGGTAGTCGGCCCGGACGTCGACCTGCTCCTCCACCCACTGCCCGCGCCGGTCCGCTCCGCTGCGCAGGACCCGGACCTGGGTGTTGCCGGCGCTCGAGGTGAGATGGGTGCCCACCGGGACCACGCGGCTCCACACGTACTTCAGGCTCTTCACCGATACCGCGCTCTGGGGGAACACCGCGTACACCGCGGCCGCGCTGTCATTGGTGGACGACCTGCGCTCGTCGGAGTTGCGGGGGAACTCGTTCGCGCGCCACGACCACGCGAGGATCGGATAGACCTCCAGGTTCCAGGTCACCTCGCGACCGGCCTGGATCCCGAGGCGGGTGGCCACCGCGCGCAGGAACCGCGTCCCGTCCTCCTCCGCGATGGAGTAGACGGGGCGGCCCGACTCCTTGCGGGGTTTCCAGTCGGGCGGGAACTCGCCCACCGCGCCGCGCGAGAAGTCCTCCAGGGCCACGCATTCCGCCGCCGACGCGAGCCGCGCGCCGGCCACCGCCAGCCCCACCAGCAGCAGGCAGATCAGCGCCCGCGGCGCCACCATGAATGGACGAGCTGGTCGACCACCTGCACCAGCTGCCCCACCGTGCGGCACTCCTTGACGATGTCGCACGAGGGCGCGTAGAGCGGCATCACGCTGTCGCCGATGCCCCAGCCCCACTGCCCTTCCGGATTCAGCCAGATGATCCCTTTCACCCGCTCCCGGATCTGCTTGACGGCCCACGCCTGGGGGTCGTTGTAGTTGTTGCGCGCGTCGCCCAGGATCAGCACGGTGGTCTTGCGGTCGAGCGACTCGATCTCGGTCCGCACGAACCGGCTGAACGCGTAGCCGAAGTCGGAGCGGCAGTGGTAGTCGACCGACGAGCCCTTGAGCGCCCAGTCGATGGCGGTGTCCACCGGGTAGGTCGCGAACGCCTGGGTGACCTCCGCGATCTCCGAGACGAAGACGTAGGAGCGTACCCGGGAGAAGCATTCCTGCAGGCTCCACACCAGCTGGAGCATGAACCGGGAGGCGTTGCGCACCGAGTCCGACACGTCGCACAGGGTGACCAGCTTCGGCTTCTCGCGGTGCCGGCGACGGAAGCGCACCTCCATCGGCACCCCGCCGTACTGCAGGCTCTGGCGGATGGTGCGCCGCGAGTCGAGCCGGCCCTTCTCCTCCTGGCGCTGCCGGAGCGCGAGCGCGTCCTTGATCTTGCGGGCGAGCCGCGCCACCACCGCCTTCATCTGGGCCACCTCGTCGGCGGACAGGGCGAACAGCGGCTTGTCGGTCAGGACCTCGCGGGTGAGCTTCTCGCCCTGGCGGAAGGCGCGGCGCTCCAGCTCCCGTTCCACGTGTTGGCGGATCATGCGCCGGAAGGCCTCGAGCCGCAGGTCCAGGTAGTTCCGGATCCGGGCGATCATGCCCGGGTCGAGCCCTTTGGCCTCCAGCAGCTGCATGATGCGGTTGAGATCGCGCTCGATCGCTTCCCAGTCGAACTTGTCGTAGATGCGGCGGGAGAAGTAGCCCACCTGCAGGAAGTACATCAGCCGCTCGAGGCCGGTGCCCTGGCCCTCCTGCCGGATGGCCATCTCCATGTTGCTCCCCTCGCCGCTCATGAGCAGCTTGGTGAGCTCGTCCATCTCCATGCCCGCCTCGGCGGTCAGGCGGTCCAGCATCTCCTGGATCTTGGGATCTTCCGGACCCAGCGCCTTCTTGAGGCCCTCGCCGAGGGCCTGCAGGTCCAGGAAGTAGAGGTCGAAGATCCGGTTGAAGGTGACGAGGTCACGCGACTCCTTGACGAGGGTGGTGGCGAGCGCGCTCTTGAACGTCTCGCGGTCCTCGAGGCCGATCTCGGTGGAGGCGGTCAGGGCGTCGAGCGCCTCGCTGGGGGAGATGCGGAGCTCGGCCCGCCGCAGGTCGCCGATGAACTCGAGGATGCGCTGGTCCATCTATCTCGCTTGAACGTCAATCACGGCGGTTTGGCGGTTTGGCCTCTTCGCCCCTTCGGGGCTCATCGGGGCGTCCGCATCACCGGAAGCCATTCGCGCTTTCCGCAACTCGTGCTCACCGGTTCGGCGCTGGCTCGCGCCGCCGGCACATCGCCACGCCGCGTGCTCGTTCATCGAGAGAAGTGCACCCACGACGACTTGAAGACGTCCTCGCCGCCCTCGCGGGTGATCGGCACGAGGCGGCCGTCCTCGAGCCGGAGGAGGCCGTGGAAGGAGCCGTGCGAGATCAGGTGGGTCATCTCGAGCTTCCAGCCGAGAGGCCCCGCGGGGACCTCCTCGTCACGCTCGTCCGCGCGGGTCACGTCGACCACGTCGCCCACCAGGTGCAGGACCCGCACCGGCCCCTCGCTGCAGCGCAGGCCCAGCACCACCTTGTAGGAGAGCCCCTGGCGGAAGGTCTCCACCGTCATCTCCCCCGGGTGCAGCAGGTGGGGCACCGCCTCCGGCATCGTCACGCGGTAGAAGTCGCGCGGCGAGGGGTGCACGTAGTAGAAGTGCCAGCGGCCCCCCGCGAGGATCCAGAGCTTGGCGTACTCGCCGAGCGCCCCCGAGATGCAGCGGCCGCCCTCGATGAAGATGGGGCCGCCGGGGCCGAGCTCGGGCAGTCGCAGCCGCGGACACGGGAACCACAGCTCCCGGAACTCGGTGAGGCTCGCCCAGCTCGTGCTCATGGGCGACTAGCCCAGGTCGGCCAGCACCTTGTCGAGCGCGCCCTTGACCCGCTCCAGGTCCTTCTCGTGCTTCACCAGCATGGTGAGCGTCGACTCGACCAGATCGCGATCGAGCGTCTCCGCGTTCAGGATCACCAGGGAGCGCGCCCAGTCGAGGCTTTCCGAGATGGACGGCGCCTTGCGCAGCTCGAGCCCACGGATGCGCTGCACCGCGCTCACCACCGTCTGGGCCAGGCGCTCCGAGACCTCGGGCACCTTCAGCCGGATGATCGCCAGCTCCTCGTCGGCGGGCGGGAAGTCGATGAACAGGTGCAGGCACCGGCGCTTCAGGCCGTCGGACAGCTCACGCGCGTTGTTGGAGGTGAGCACGACCAGCGGGATCTGGGTGGCCCGGATGGTACCGAGCTCGGGCACCGAGACCTGGAAGTCGGAGAGCACCTCCAGGAGGAACGCCTCGAACTCGGGCTCGGCCTTGTCGATCTCGTCGACCAGCAGCACCACCGGGTCGGAGGACTCGATCGCCTGCAGCAGGGGCCGCGGGGAGAGGAAGCGATGCGAGAAGAACGCGTCGTCCTGCCCCGAGATGCGCGCCACCGCGTCGGGGAGCGACGGCGCGTCCGCGATCAGCTCGCCGATGCGCTCCCGCAGCAGCTGGGTGTAGAGGAGCTGCTTGGCGTACTTCCACTCGTAGAGCGCCTTGCCCTCGTCCAGCCCCTCGTAGCACTGCAGCCGGATGAGGTGGCGCGCGGTCACCTCGGCCAGGGTCTTCGCCAGCTCCGTCTTGCCCACGCCCGCCGGCCCCTCGATGAGCACCGGACGACCCATGCGCTCGGCGAGGAACACCACGGTCGAGATCCGGCGGTTGGCGATGTAGCGGGCATTCTTGAACTGCTGCTGGACGTCCTCCACGGACTGAAACATGGCGGCTCCCTGGTTGTGAATTGGCGCACAGTGTAGCACAAGCGAGCGTCCCGATTGGCGGGCGCGCCCCGACGGTGCGACACTGCCGTCATGCGCCTCGCGGCAGCGCCCGACGAGCAGCGGGCCCGCGCCTACCATCGCCGTCAGCTCCTGCTCTCGCTCGCGGAGCTCGCCGTGACCGCCGCCTATCTGCTCGTGCTGGTGCAGACGCGCGCCGCGGTCCACCTGTCCGAGCGGGTGGGCGCGTGGACGCCCCGCTGGTGGCTCGTCCTCGCGGTGGTGGTGGTGCTGCTGGCGGTCGCCTACCGCCTGCTCACGCTCCCGCTGGCCTGGCTCGGAGGCTTCTGGCTCCCGCGCCGCTACGGCCTCCTGCACCAGTCGTTCGGGCGGTGGCTCTGGGACGCGGCCAAGGCCGCGCTCATCGGCGGCGCGCTCGGGCTGCTCGCGGTCGAGGTCGTCTACGCGCTCATGCGCTGGAGCCCGTGGTGGTGGCTGTCCGGCGCCGTCCTCTTCCTGGCGGGCTACGCGCTGCTCGCCCTGATCGCCCCGGTGTGGCTCGTGCCGCTCTTCTATCGCCTCACCCCGCTGCCCGACGGCCCGCTCCGCGGCCGGCTGCTCGCGCTCGCCGCGCGGGTGGGCGTGCCGGTGACCGGCGTGTTCGTGGTGGATCAGTCTCGCAAGAGCCGCACCGCGAACGCGGCGGTCACCGGGCTCGGCCGCACCCGCCGGATCCTGCTCTTCGACACGCTGCTCGACACGTTCACGCCCGACGAGGTGGAGGCGGTGCTCGCCCACGAGCTGGCCCATCAGATCCACGGCGACATCCGGCGCGGTCTGCTCGTGCAGGGCGCCCTGACGCTGGTGACCTTCCTGGTGGCCGCCGTCGCCCTCGAGGCGGGGGCCGACCGTCTGGGCCTCGCCGGGCCGGCGGACATCGGCGGGCTGCCTCTCCTCGGCCTCGTGGTGCTGGCGGTGGGACTCGTCGCGCTGCCGGTCGCCAACGGCTGGTCGCGTCACGTCGAGCATCAGGCCGATCGCTTCGCGCTCGAGACGCTCCCGCATCCCGCGCCCTTCATCGGCGCCATGGAGCGGCTCGCGACGCTGAACCTCGCCCAGCGCGACCCGCATCCCGTCGAGGAATTCCTGCTCTACTCGCATCCATCGATCGGCCGGCGGATCGCGTTCGCACGGCAATTTGCTCACGAGTGACCTGACAGAGTGTCCGGAGCCCATCGGTCGAGCCGCCCGAATCGTTTCGAGAAGTCTCCTAACTATTTGGAATAAATGCTATTATTCGATAGTGAACCGTGGCACTTGCCTTGCTTGGTCCGGGGCAGGCGTTTGTCGAGACCATCGATGGCCACGGGGAGCGAGAACCGAGTAATGGCGCGAGTCCACAATCGCAGCACGGGCAGTTCGACCTCGCTCATCCGTCACCTGCAAATTCTGCGGACGGTGACCGAAGCGGTGAGCCGCTCACTCGACCTCAACGAGGTCATCCAGAAGTCGCTCGCCGCGCTGACCGACGTCACCGGCCACGAGATCGCGAGCCTCCACCTCGTCTCGGTGGACGGCAAGACGCTGCTGCTGCGCGGCGAGCGCGGCCTCTCGGACAAGCTCCGGGAGATCAACCAGGTGCTGCCGATGGGCCAGGGGCTGATCGGCCGCGTCGCGGCTTCCGGCCGCGTGCGTCGCGTGGACGAGGCCGGCCGCGCCCCCGACCTGCTGCCCGCCGCGCGGGCCGCGGTGGCCGCGGAGGGCATCCGCGGCTTCGTGTGCGTGCCGATCCGCGCCCGCCACCGGGTGCTGGGCACGCTGTCGCTGGGCCGCCAGACCGAGGACCGCTTCTCCAATGAAGAGGTCGCCCTGCTCGAGTCCACCGCCGATCAGATCGGCCTGGCCCTCGACAACGCGCGGCTCTACTCGGAGACCCGGCTCCAGCTCGAAGACCTGCGCCGCTCGCACACCGACGTGGTCCGCGCCGAGCGGCTCGCCGCGGTGGGCGAGCTGGCGGGCGGCGTGGCGCACGAGATCAACAACCCCCTCATGATCATCCTGGGCCAGGTCCACCTCCTGCTACAGTCGCAGGACCACGAGGCGGTCCTCAACGGGCTCAAGGTCATCGACGGGGCCACCAAGCGCGCGGCCAACATCGTGCGCGAGCTGGTGCTCTTCGCGGAGCGGTCTCCGCTGCGCCGCGCGCGCTGCAAGGTGAGCGATCAGATCTACAAGGTCCTGTCGCTGCACCAGTCCCGCCTCGAGGGCTCGCACATCACGGTGCAGACCGACTTCGGCGAGGTGCCCGAGATCTGGGCGGACAGCAACCAGCTGCAGGAAGCCCTCTTCCACCTGGTGCAGAACGCGGAGCAGGCGATGTCCGCCGCCCGCGGCTCGGGGACGCTCTCCATCCGGGTCCGCCCCTCCGTGGACGGGGTGCGCATCGAGGTCGCCGACGACGGGCCCGGGGTCCCCGAGGACGATCTGGCCCGCGTGTTCAACCCGTTCTTCACCACGAAGGGCCCGGGCGAGGGCCGCGGCCTCGGCCTCTCCGTCGCGCACAGCGTGGTGGCCGAGCACGAGGGGCGCCTCTGGGCGGAGAACCGGCCCGGCGGCGGGGCGATGTTCGTGATGGAGCTGCCGGTGGGCAGCCCCACGACCGAGTCCGCGGTCACCTCCTCGGTCTGATCCTTCCCGGCGGTCTGATCCGCCGTCCGACGGACGCCCCTCCCTCCGAAGCTCCGCACGTCGTGGTACCCTGCTGTCCCGTGCGTCCCCCCCTGTCCGGCCGCATCCTGGTGGTGGTCGTGACCGCGGTCGTCCTGGCCGCCTGCTCCACCGTCGACCAGCCACGCCGCTCGGATACCCCCAGCCTGCGCTGCGCGAACGACCCCGGGCGGGGCCGGTCGCTGGACGCCACGCGCCCGCTCTTCTTCATCTTCTGCGCCCAATCGCCGTGATGCCCCATCGCCCGGCCCGACCGCCCCGGAGGTTCCCATGAGCACAGTCAAGGCATCCATCAGTCAAGCCGTCGACCGCCTGGCCGACGAGCTCGAGGCCCTCTCGCGTCAGATCCACGATCATCCCGAGCTCGGGTATCAGGAAGTGCGCGCGTGCGGCTGGCTCAGCGACTTCCTGAGCCGGCAGGGCTTCAAGGTGGAGCAGGGGGTGGGCGGCGTGGACACCGCGTTCCGGGGCACCATCGAGACCGGGGACGGGCCCACCATCGCGATCCTCTGCGAGTACGACGCGCTGCCCGGCATCGGGCACGCGTGCGGCCACAACGTCATCGCCACCTCGGGCGCCGGCGCCGGCGCGGCGCTCGCCGCGGTGCGCGCGCAGCTGCCCAAGGGCCGCATCCAGGTGATCGGCACCCCCGCGGAGGAGGGCGGCGGCGGGAAGATCAAGCTGATCAAGGCGGGGGTCTTCCGGGACGTGGACTGCGCGATGATGATCCACGGCTTCGACCGGACCTTGCTCCACCAGGACCTGCTGGGCATCGTCCGCGGCACCTTCGAGTTCACCGGAAAGGCCTCGCACGCCTCCGCCGACCCGTGGGAAGGGGTGAACGCCCTCGACGCGGTGATCCAGACGTACAATGCGGTCAGCATGCTGCGGCAGCAGGTGCGCCCCGACTGCCGCATCCACGGCATCATCACCGACGGCGGCGCCGCCGCGAACATCATCCCCGAGCACGCGGCCGCCATCTTCTACACCCGCGCGCCACGCATCGACACGATGTGGGATCTCTTCCGCCGGGTGACCGCGGCCGCGGAGGGCGCCGCCAAGGCCACCGGCTGCACGCTGAAGGTCACCCAGCACGAGGCGGTCTACGAGCCGATGAAGTCGAGCCGGGTGATGCTCGAGCTGTTCGCGGCCAACATGAAGGGCGCGGGCCTCACCGAGGGCGCGCCGATCCCGGACCGACTGGGTTCCTCCGACATCGGGAACGTGAGCCAGGTGATCCCGACCATCCAGCCGATGGTGGCGATCGCGCCCACCGGGATGGCCATCCACACTCGCGAGTTCGCGGACGCGGCGGTGAAGCCGCTGGCCCGCGCGGGCATGCTGGCGGCGGCCAAGACCATGGCGCTGACCGCATTCGATCTGCTCGCGGAGCCGGCGCGCGTGAAGGCCGCGCACGAAGAGTTCGCGAGGAGCAAGTAGCGATGGCGACCGCGGACGCGCTCGAGCAGGCCAAGAACCGGGTCGCGGAGACGGTCGATCGCCTCGCCGACGAGCTGGAGCGCATCAGCCACCGCATCCACGCCAACCCCGAGCTCTGCTTCGAGGAGCACAAGGCGGCCGGCTGGCTCGCCGACTTCCTGGCCGCCCAGGGCGCCACCGTGGAGCGCGGGGTGGGCGGCCTGCCCACCGCGTTCCGGGCCACCGTCGCGGGGACGGGGCCCGGCCCCACCATCGCGATCATGGCCGAGTACGACGCGCTGCCGAACATCGGCCACGCGTGCGGGCACAACGTCATCGCCACCGCCGGGACCGGGGCCGGCGCCGCGATCGCGGCGGCGCTGCGGCCGCTCCCCTTCCCCGGCCGCATCCAGGTCATCGGCACGCCGGCCGAGGAAGGCGGCGCGGGCAAGGTGCGCCTGATGCAGGCGGGGGTGTTCAAGGACGTGGACGCGGCGATGATGATCCACGGCCGCTCCGGCACCCAGGTCTGGCGGCCGAGCCTGGGCATCATCAAGGTGCGGTGCGAGTTCTTCGGGCGGGCCTCGCACGCCTCCTCGTGGCCGTGGCGGGGCGTGAACGCGCTGAACGCGATGATCCAGCTCTTCGTGTCGCTCGACGCCATGCGCCAGCAGCTGCGGCCCGAAGCGCGCGTGCACGGGATCATCACCAAGGGCGGGGATCAGGCCAACATCATTCCCGAGCACACCATCGCCGAGTTCTACCTGCGGGCGCCCACCAAGGACTACTGCCGCGAGCTGCTGCGCCGCTTCGAGGGCTGCGCCCAGGGCGCGGCCACCGCGACCGGCTGCACCGTCAAGGTCACCGCGGACGCGACCATCCACGACCCGCTCAAGCCCAACTTCACCATGGCCGGGCTGTTCGGCAAGAACCTGGAGCGCATCGATTTCCCGGTCGACCCCGACGACGGCGAGGCCGGGTACGGCTCCACCGACTGCGGCAACGTGAGCCAGGCGATTCCGACCATCCATCCCTACATCCGGATCTCTCCCGACGGCATCCCCGGCCACTCCCGCGAGTTCGCGGAGTGGGCGAAGTCCCCACTCGCGCGCGCCGGGATGGTGGCGGCGGCCAAGGCGCTGGCCATGACCGCGCTGGACCTGGTGGCGCGTCCGGAGGAGCTGGAGAAGGCGAAGAAGGAGTTCGCGCAGGGCTGAGCGGGGACGGCTCCGCCCGCCGCGCTAGTCGAGGCGGATCGAGAAGCCGGCGCGGAAGTCGGAGGAGTCCGGCTCGCGCTGGAGCAGCCCGCGCCCGGTGCCCGCATCGACCCGCCCGCGCAGGAAGCGGTACTCCCCGTAGAGCTGGACCCGGCTCGACAGCGGCAGCGCCATGCCCGCGCCCACCCGCACGTCGTCGAGGCCGTCGGTGGTGCGCTGCAGCCCCGGCAGCAGGCTCGCGCTCCACGGCACGCCGATCTCGCTGATCGAGCCGAGCGAGAGGTACGGGCTCAAGAGGCCGTAGAGGCGGTAGCCCTCGGACGCCAGGGGCACCCGCACGCTCGTCTCCCCCGGGAGCTCGCTGACCGACAGGTGGAGATCCGGAATGGTGCCGGCCGCCGAGGTCGGATTGCTCGCGGAAGTGGAGTCGGCGGCGACGGCCGACCCGGGGAGCCACCCGCCGGCGACCCCGAGGGCGGCCAGGAGCGCGACCGTCAGCCCGACCCGTCCGAGGCACCGCATGTACCCAATTGTACGCGACGCGTCAAGGCGACCCGGAAAGGCCCGTATTCATGGGCGGATTCACTGGCGATCGGAGCTCCGCAGGAGCCTCCGGATCTGCCCCAGGTGATCGAGCTCGTGGAGCCTGAAGATCACCGCGCAGGCCTTCCAGTCGCAGGGCTCCTCCCAGTGCAGCGGGGTCGTGCGGCCGTCGATCTCCCGCACGTTGATCACCATGATCACGGGAGCGCGGGCGTCGGTCGACCGATCGGGCGCGGCCGCCATGACGTCGAGGACGTGTTGGTGGATCCGCTTCAGATCGGCGCGCAGGTCGGCCCACGACCGGGCCAGCGGCGCAGCCGACTGGAGCCCGGCCGGGATCGGGCTCACCGGCGAGTGCCGGTTGGCGAGCAGGGCACGCATCTCCTCGAGGGCGCGTGGGTGGGTCACGACCAGGTGGTCGAGGACCTCGAGCGCGCTCCACTCCCCGCCGCCCGGCGCGCGCCGCGCCTGCGCCTCGGTCACGCCTTCGAGGAGGGTGTCCATGGTGGCGAACGCGTCGGCCACCCGTTCGCGGATCTGGGCGATCGGAGCGCGAGTGCCCTTCTCCATGAGGTACTCCTTGGCCTTGATCTGCTCGGGTGGCATCGGGGTCATCGGGGGCCTCCAGGTGAGAGGTAGCGCGCGAGCACGGTCTCGGCGACCCGGACGGCGCTCGGAAGCGTCATGAGGCGTCGATCGAACGTGAGCTGGAGCGAGAGCCCGTCGAGCAGACCCACCACCACCGCGCTGGCCTCCTCGAGGCTCACCGCGCGCACGACGCCGAGGGCGCGGCCGCGCGCGAGGGTGGCGCCGATCAGCCGCCGCGCCCGCGCGTAGGCCCGGCGGTTCAGGGTGGCGAGGCGCCGCTCGTGGAGGGCCTCGCCCCAGAACTCGATGAACACGGTCCAGAAGTCGCGGCTCTCGACCGCGGTCTCGAGGCAGGCGCGAATGGCCGCGCGCAGTCGGCGGCGCGCGTCGCGACTGCCGCGCGCCTCGGCCGCCATTCGGCGATCGAGGTCCGCGGTGACCCGGAGGGCGGCCGCGGTCAGCATCGCGGCCTTGTCGCGGAAGTAGTAGTGCAGGATCCCCTGGCTCACGCCCGCCTCCCCCGCGACGCGCTTCATGGTGAGCCTCGCGTAGCCGTCGCGGGCCAGGCACCGGATCGTGGCCCGCACGATCTGCTCGCGTCGGAGCGGTCCCATACCGAGCCGGGGAAGCGGCCGTGGGATCGCGCCGCGCCTGGATGGAGCCGGCGGCTCAGCCCTGGAGTCGCCGCCGCTCGGCCGCCCGCTCCGCGGCCAGACGCCCGCCCTCGGCCCCCGAGTGGTCCGCGTGGCGCATGGCCTGGGCCAGCGCGCGGTGACCGGCCTGCTCGGCGATCAAGCGGTGCATGGCCTGGCAGACGCCGCGATACGCGGGGTGGCCCTGGGGGGCGGTGCGCAGCTCGATCATGTGCATGGCCTCGCGCGCGTTCATCTCCACGTAGAAGCGCACGCGGTAGGCCATCGCCACCGCGTACGGAGCGGCGGCCGGCACCGCGCGGGCGAGCGCCTCGTGGAGGGAGGCGGACTCCTCCATCACCCGGTTCCAGTCCGCGAGCGCGCCCGCCTCGGCGAGCTCGTCCGGAGTCACGTGGCCGTGCCGGGTCGTGAGCGGCTGCCACTCGAGCGTCAGCAGCCGATGGCGCTGCAGGTCCCGGAACGCGCCGTAGTCGGTGAGCACGTCGAAGCGATAGGTGGTGCGCTCGAAGGCCCGACCCGGGCGGTGACGCCGGTTCTCCCGCTCGCCCACGTAGGCGGCCAGCACCTGCCGGCGTGCCTCGTCGTCCAGCTTGCGCGCGACGGCCAGCAGCTGGTCGTCGGGCAGCGCGGAGACCGCGTAGAGCGCGGCCGCCACCACCTTCACCTCGCCCTCCGGGTCGAAGTCGGTCAGCGTGACCTCGGCGCGCGGCTCGGGCTCGACCCCCTCGAGGAGGCGCTCCGCCACCGCCGCGGTGGCCGCGCGCGTGTCCTCCAGGTAGCGGGCCCACACGCCGCCCCGCTCGGGCCGCTCCAGACGGGTGAGGAACGCGGGGATGACCTTCCGCAGCTCGGTCAGCATCAGCCCCTCGTAGTCCCGGACCTCGCGCAAGGGATGGGCCCGCATGCGGAGCAGCAGCGCCTCGTAGGCCTGGGCGGTGCCGAAGATGCCCACGTTCGATCGGGTCGCGGCGGGCAGGAGACCGCGCAGGCTGTCCAGGGCCTTCGCGCGAATGGTCATGCGATACGCGGTGTCGCTCTCGCCGGCCGGCGGGGGAAACCGCCGCATCCAGTACTCGCGCATCGGATCGATCCAGCGGGCGTAGGTCTCGAACGCGCGGTCCATCGTCTGCACGAACCGGTCGCGCAGGGGCAGGCCGTCGAGCTCGGCGGGCACGTGATAGCGGTACCGCCCGCCGGGCCGGTCGCTGTAGGGCACGTAGCGCGTGGACTGCTCGAGGTAGGCCATGAGGCGGCCCCATTCGAGCACCTTGGTGAGCAGGTTCGACGCGCCCTCGCAGGCCAGGTGCACGCCCCCCAGCTGGGCCACCGAGTCGTCACCGTACTCGCTCAGCACGCGCTCGTAGAGCCGGTCGGCCCGCGCGGTCCCGATCGACCCGGAGGCGGCGGGCGTCGCCGCGATCTCCAGGAACTCGTCGAGGAAGAGCCGCCGCAGCGACTTGGCCGAGCGCGAGTAGCGCGCGAAGAGGGCGCCCTTCACCACCTCGGGGAGGTTGACGAGGGCGAACACGGGGCCGTCGAGGTTGGTGAAGTAGGGCGCCAGGGCCGCCCGCTCCTCGGCGGTGAAGGTTTCCACGGCGGTCATCATCCTAGCACGCGATCCGGCCCCCCGGCGGCGCGGCCGGCCGGCCGCGATCTCGCCTCCGAGCCGGCGCAGACCCGCGATCGGTGTCGGTGGTCAGTAAGAATGTCATAGGTATGGGTCAGTGAAAATGTCATCCCCTGGTCGGCTGCGCTTTGCGGAGCTGGTGGTGAGGTAGGACTGGCCGAGCGAGGCGCGCGGCAGCTGCACCCAGCGCGGCCCGAGGGTGACGGTGTTATCCCGGGCCAGGCGCAGGAGTACCGGCAACTCAGGATCTGGGCGAGCGTGCGGGGTGGCCGGCGCCAGACGGCGGTGGGCGTCCGGGGAGGGACGGTGAAGCGGCGGTTGAAGTCGGCGAGGAACGCGGGCAGGAAGGCGTTGGCGTCGGCCCGGGTGCTGATGCCGCGCAGGCGCAGCTCGCTGACGAGGCGATCCTGCAGGGGCTGCCAGAGGCGCTCGACGCGGCCCTGGGCCTGTGGGGAGTGGGCGGCGATGAAGCCGACGCCGCGCTCCTGCAGGATGCGACCGAGGTGGGTGGGATGGCGGGGGCCCTGCAGTTCCTCGGCGAGCGTCCAATGGCGATCATCGCGGACGAGGGGGCTGCCGTCGATCTGGACGAGGCTGCCGGCCGCGGCTTCCCGCAGCCGCCGCTGGCGGTGCGGGCGGGCGCGGTGGTCCCGGGTCGCGGGGCGCCCCAGGCGGCGGCGGATCCGGCGGACGGTGGGCCGGCTGACGGCGAGCCCGTGGTCCTCGCGGAGCTTCTCGGTGAGGTGCGCATCAGTGAAGCCCGCATAGACCGTGGCCATGAGCGTGGCGATCTGCGCGCGGACCGGATCGGCCAGCCGCTGCGGAGAGGGCTGGCCCCGACCGCGGTGAACCAGACCCGCCGCCCCGCCCTCGCGATAGCGGCCCTTGAGGCGCTGGACCTGCCGGACGGTCAGGTGCAAGGCGACCGCGGCCTCGCCGTTGGTGATCCGCTCGTCGCATGAGGCTTCGAGCATGCCGGGACGCGGGGCTTCCTTCCCACTCATGGTGATGGTGTCCACGAGGGGATGACATTTTCACTGACCTACAGCACGCACACCCGCGATCGGTTGACATCGTGCCGGGTTCGGCTTCATATTGCGCGCCATGCGCGCCGCCAGGATCTCGCTCGCCTTCCTGGTGCTCGCGACGCTCGCCGGCTGCGTCTCGGTCCGGTTCGGCCGCGACTTCCCCTCCCCGGAAGAGGGCTGGATCGTGCGGGGCAAGACCGACCGGTACGGCCTGGTGCGCATGTTCGGCGAGCCGGTCCAGATGGGTATCGACAACGGCGACCCCACGTGGCGCTGGTTCTACGGCCAGCGCGACTCCACCGCGGAGGTCAGCAAGGACCTCACGGTGCGCTTCGGCCCGGACGGCGTCGTGAAGTCCTACTCGTTCAGCTCGAGCTTCCCGGACGACCTCCGGCGGCTCGACGATCCGCGGCGACTCCGGTAACCCCAACGCCCGATCGCAGGAGGAAGACGACCATGCCCAACATCACCGTTCAGTGGTACGCCGGCCGCACCGACCAGCAGAAGCGCGAGATCGTCGCCGCCATCACCGACGCCATGGTGAAGATCGGCAAGACCACCGCCGATCAGGTCCACGTGGTGTTCCAGGACGTCGAGAAGTCGAACTGGGGCGTGAACGGCAAGCTGGCGAGCGACCGCTAGGCGTGGCCGGGCTCCAGGTCGGCTTCATCCCCATCGAGGGGGGGCACTTCTACCGCGACGCGCTGGAAGAGGTGGTGCGCGCGGAGGATCTCGGCTTCGACTCGGTGTGGATGGAGGAGCACCACTCGGTCACCGACCACTACTGGCCCTCGCCCCTGCCGGTGCTGGCCGGCTTCGCGACCCGCACCAGCCGCATGCGCCTCGGCACCGACATCCTGGTGGCGCCGTTCTACCACCCGGTGCGGCTCGCCGAGGACGCGGCGATGCTCGACGTGATGTCGGGCGGGCGCTTCGTGCTCGGCATCGCCATCGGCTACAAGCCGGACGAGTTCGCCCTGTACGGGGCCGCCCTCGAGAAGCGGGGCGCGCGGTTCGAGGAGCAGCTCGCAGTGATGAAGGCGCTCTGGACCCAGGACCGGGTCGCCTTCCGCGGCACCTACTACACCGTCGACGGCCGCTTGGAGCCGCGCCCGGTGAGCCGGCCCCATCCCCCGGTCTGGATCGGGGGCTGGGGAGAGATCACGCTGCGCCGGGCCGCCACCCTCGCCGACAACTGGGTGCCCGGCCCCACCGCGGACCTGGCCCGGCTGCTGGCCGGCAAGCAGCGGTTCCTCGCCAACCGGCGCGCGGCCGGGCGCACCGAGCCGGTGACCGAGTGGCCGCTCACCCGAGACGTGATCATCGCCGACACCGATCGGGAGGCGCGCGAGCTGGCCGAGAAGCACATCATGATCTCGTACCGGAAGGAGTACGCGGGCGGCTGGCGGCATCCCTTCATCGACGCCTCCATCGCCACCGACCTGGACGCCCTCATGAAGAACCGCTTCCTGATCGGGGGCCCCGACCAGGTGGTCCGCGCGCTCCGGCCCTTCGTGACCGAGTACGGCATGACCCACCTCATCTGCCGGGTCTTCTTCCCCGGCATGCCCCACCGGCACATCATGCGGGAGCTCGAGCTGCTCGCGAAGGAGGTCCGTCCCGCCTTCGCCTGAGCCGCGGGCGTGATACGCTGTCGCCCGTGCGCTGGCTGATCGTGCTGCCGTTCGCTCGCCCGGGCCACATGGGCATGGATTTCCGCGACGAGCTCCAGGCGATGGGGCACGAGGCGCGGACCTTCGCCTACCGGCGCGACAACCCGCTCTACAAGAACCGCTCCACCAAGGCCACCTACCAGCTGTTCATCCTGCGCCGGCTGGAGCGGGCGTGCGTGGCCTACCGGCCCGACCTGGTGCTGGTGATCAAGGGCGGCCCGGTGACGCCGGGGCTGGTGCGGCGGGTGAAGGCCCGCATCGACACGCGCTTCGTGAACTTCTTCCCCGACAACCCGCTGTGGATGATCCCGTTCGAGTGCATCGAGGCCTACGACGCGTTCTTCACCAAGGAACGCTACGCGCTCCGCGCGCTGCAGCAGGCCGGGCTGCGCAACCTGCACTACCTGCCCATGTACTGCGTGCCCGAGATGCACCACCCGATCGAGCTCACCGACGAGGAGCGCCGGCGCTACGCCTCGCCGCTCTCCTTCGTGGGCAGCGCCTACGCCTATCGGGAGCGCTTCGTGCGCGAGCTGGCCGACACGCCCCTCCGGCTGTGGGGGGCCGGCTGGGACCGGGTGGAGGCGCCCGAGGTGCGCGCGATGGTGGCGGGCGGGCCGGTGTGGGGCCGCGCCAAGCTCGCGGTGTATTCGGGCTCGACGCTGTCGCTCAACCATCACCATCCCATGAACGACATCGTGGGCGTCAACACCCGCGCCTTCGAGCTGGCCGCCAGCGCGGCCTGCCAGCTGGTCGACGACAAGGACGAGCTCGGGCACCTCTTCACCGCCGGGCAGGAGGCGCTCGTCTACCGGGACCTCGACGAGCTGCGCCGGCTCCTCGCCTACCATCTCGCCCACCCCGACGAGGCGCGCGACATCGGCGAGCGCGCCCGCAAGCGGGCCCTCGCCGAGCACACGCTGCGCCACCGCATCGAGGAGATGCTGGCCGTCCTGCGGTGAGCCAGCCGCCCGCTCGATGACCGCCGCGTCCCACGCGACCGCGCTGCGCTGCATCGAGTGCGGGGCCGAGTACCCGCTCGAGTACCGGCTCGAGTGCGCGGCCTGCCGCGGACTGCTCGAGCTGGTCTACGACTGGGACGCGCTCCGGCGCGCGGGGCCGTCGGTCCTGGACGGCCGCGGCCTGTGGCGCTACGCGCCGGTGCTCCCCATCGCGGATCCCGCGCACCGGGTGACCCTCGGCGAGGGCGGGAGCCCGCTGCTCGACTGCCCCACCCTCGGCCGGCACCTCGGGGTGCGGCGCCTGCAGGTGAAGTTCGAGGGCTCGAATCCGACCGGGACCGTGAAGGATCGGTCGTCGGCGACCGCGGTGGCCGCCGCGCTCCAGTTCGGCTTCCGCGCGACCTCCGTGGTCAGCTCCGGCAACGCGGGTTCCTCGATCGCGGCCTACTCCGCCCGCGCGGGCCTGCGCTCGCTGATCTTCGCCTACGCGCGCACCTCCGCGCCGAAGCTCCTGCACATGTCGGCCACCGCGACCGATCTGGTGCTGTACCAGGGCGTGTACGACGACCTCATCACGCTGTGGGACGAGCTGGTCGGGGAGCGGCTCTTCTTCGACTGCGGCGCCTCCCGGAACGCCTACAAGCACGAGGGCAAGAAGACCCTCGCCTACGAGATCGCCGAGCAATCCGGCTGGCGGGCGCCCGACGTGCTGGTGGCGCCGGTCGCGGTCGGCGAGACCTTCATCGCGACCCACCGCGGCTTCGGGGAGCTCGAGCGCCTGGGATGGATTCCCCGCCGGCCGCGCATGGTGGCGGCGCAGGCCACCCGGGCCAACCCGATCGCGCGCGCCTGGCGTGAGGGCCGCCCGCTCACCCCGCTCACCATCGGCTACACCGTCGCCGAAGGGCTGGCCGCGGGCAACCCGGGGCGGAAGGGCGACTGGACGCTCCGCATCCTGAAGGAGACCGGCGGCCTCGCCGCCGATGCGGAGGACGAGGAGATCCTCGACACGCAGGGGCTGCTCGCGCGCACCGAGGGCATCTGGGCCGGGCCCACCGGCGTCGCGGCCCTCGCGGTGCTGCGCCGTCTGCTGGCCGAGAAGGCGCTCGACCCCGACGCGAGCATCTGCGTGATCCTGAGCGAGACCGGGCTCAAGACCGAGGCGAGCGCCCCCGCCCGCGAGGCCACCGCCTTCGACCTCGACTCGCTCCGGCGGCTCGTCCACTCCCGGCTCGGAGGGCCTCGATGAAGCGCTCGCTCACGATGCTGCTGCTCCTGCTCGTCCTCCCCGTGGTCCCGACCGCGGAGGCCCAGACCCTGGGCCCGGTGTTCCGTCGGGTCAACGGCTCGGTGGTGATCATCCGCGCGCGGTGGAACGAGGTGGGCGGCGGCGGGCAATCGGGGCGGGTGAACGAGGTCGGCTCCGGGGTGCTGATCTCGCTCGACGGCAAGGTCATCACCGCGGCCCACGTGGTGCAGACCGCGGACCAGATCACCGCCGAGTTCCTGGACGGCCAGGTGGTGGGCGCGCGGGTGATCGCCTCCGAGCCCCAGGCCGACGTGTCGCTGCTGCAGCTGGAGCGGGTGCCGGCCCAGGCCACGGTGGCGCGCATGGGCAACTCGGACCAGGCCCAGGTGGGCGACCAGGTCTTCATCATCGGCGCGCCCTACGGCATCGGGCACACGCTGAGCGTGGGCTACATCACCGCGCGCCACAAGCCCAACACCGTCTACAGCGAGATGGCGCTCGCCGAGTTCTTCCAGACCGACGCCGCCATCAATCCGGGGAACTCGGGGGGACCGATGTTCAGCGTGGGCGGCGAGGTCATCGGCATCGCCAGCCACAACATCTCCAGGTCGGGCGGCTCGGAGGGGCTGGGGTTCGTGGTGACGATCAACATGGCGCGCCGGCTCCTGCTGGAGCAGCGCTCGTTCTGGAGCGGCATGAGCGGGGTCATCCTGAGCGGCCCGGTGGCGCGCGCGCTGAACCTGCCCCAGAAGGTGGGACTGATGGTGCAGCAGATCGCGGCCGATTCTCCCGCCTCGCAGATCGGCCTCCGGCCGGGCACGATCCCGGGGACCATCGAGGGCAAGTCGTTCCTCCTCGGCGGCGACATCATCCTGGCGGTGCAGGGCCGCGAGATCGGCACCGAGAGCTACGAGAGCCTGCAGGCGCGCCTGCGCGCGCTGCCCTCCGGCTCCCCCATCACCCTCGAGGTCCTGCGCGACGGCCAGCGCGTCTCCCTCGAGGCCGTGAAGGAGTGAGCGGGCGCAGACGCAGCCGACGCGCGGCCACGCCGGCCATGTAGGGATCGCGCTCCACCCCGATCCATTCGCGGCCCGCCGCGGCGGCGATCCGGCCCACCGTCCCCGCTCCCGCGAACGGGTCGAGCACCGTGCCCCGCCGCGCCGAGAGCGCGAGCAGGGCGCGCAGCACCGGATCGGGCGTGGCGTCCCACAGGCTGTCCGGGTGCGAGCGCGGCAGCGGCAGCATCCAGCAGAGCGTGGTGCCGCGCGGACGGACCGGATGACCCGCCTTCCGGAAGCGCAGGAGGTAGTTCACCCGGTTGTCCCACCGCTCGCGCGAGCGCACCTGGGCCCAGAGGCCCTTCGCCTGCAACCGGAAGCCGACCCGGCGGAGCCACGCGGTGACGAGCGCGTCGATGCCGACCCATTCCTCGCCGTCGTGGCGGTCCCCGATGATCAGCCACACGTCGCCGTGGTCGGCGAGCACGCGCCGCCACTCGGGCCCGAACCCGGTGGCCAGCTCGCGCGCGTAGCGCTCGGCCCGATCCCGCCCGCGCCCGCGCACCCAGTACGGGGGCGAGGTCAGGATGCAGCCCACGCTGCCGGTGGCGACGTCGGGGAGCCGGCGACTGTCCGCGACCAGCAGGCGGATCCGCCCGTCACGGCTCGCGTAGCGCTTCACGCGAGAGACGGCGGAACGATCAGGCCGCGCGGCCGCGGTGCCGCATCAAGAGCGGCACGCCGATCGCGGCCACCGCCATGCCGAGCAGGCTCACGACCTGGGCGATGCGGAGCGGTCCCAGCATGAGGGCGTCGGTGCGCAGGCCCTCGGTGAAGAGCCGGCCGAGGGAGTAGAGCCCGAGGTACGCGAGGAAGAGCGCCCCCGGCGCCCGCTCCAGCCGGTCGCGCAGCCCGAGCATCAGCACCGCGAACACGAGGAGATCCCACAGCGATTCGTAGAGGAAGGTGGGATGGAAGAACTCGGCCTGCGCGTACTCGATCGGGCGGTGGGAGGGAGAGATGAACAGCTTCCACGGCAGGTTGGTGGGACGGCCGAACGCCTCCTCGTTGAAGAAGTTGCCCCACCGGCCGATGGCCTGTCCGAGGGCGAGGCTCGGCGCCGCGATGTCCAGGTACTGCCGCAACGGCAGCCCGCGCCGCCACGCGTACGCGCCGCCCACCAGCACCCCGCCGATCACCCCGCCGTGGATCGCGAGGCCGCCCTCCCAGAGCGCGAAGATCTTTCCGGGGAACTGGCTGTAGTAGTCGAGATTGAACAGCACGTAGTAGAGCCGCGCGCCGACCAGGCCGCCCAGCAGGGCCAGCTCCGCCGCCTTGAGGAGGCGGTCGGGATCGATGCCGCGTCGCCGCGCGTCCCGATGGCCCAGCCAGAGCCCCAGCGCCATCGCGGTCGCCATGAGCACCCCGTACCAGCGGATGGCGACGGGCCCCACGTGGACGGCGATCGCGCCGGGCGAATGGAACATGGAAGCCTTATACGGCGCCCCTGCGGGGCTGTCAATAATTCAGCGACTTTTCAGGCTTTTTGGGCCCGAATTTGTTGACACCCTCGAAAATGCTCCGGTATCATCAAAAGAAGCAAATGACGCGTTTTTCCGCCGTTCGCCATTCACCAACCACCCCATAAGGAGTCCCGAGTGCCAGGGACAGGAAGCGTCAACGGCGGGGTCGCCGAGCTCGTATTCAGCGCCGGGCCCGTCGCCAAGTTCGTCCTGCTCGTCCTCGCCATGTTCTCGGTCATCTGCTGGGCCCTCATCGTCGAGAAGTGGTGGGAATTCCGCAAGATCCGACGCGAATCGCTGCGCTTCCGCCAGATCTTCCGTGAGGCGCGGCGCTTCTCGGTGGTCTACGGCGCGGCCAAGAAGCACCGCGACAGCCCCCTCGCCCAGCTCTACGTGGCCGCCGGCCAGGAGCTGGTGACCGCCTACGGCAGCGCGGAGATGGTGGATCACGTGCTGGACGATGCGGAGGACGGGCTGCCCGCGGAGCGCCTCGACGCCTCGAGCCGCGCGCTCCGCCGGGCCGCCTCCGCCGAGGTGGCGCGCATGGAGCGCTATCTCCCGTTCCTCGCGACCGTGGCCAGCTCGGCCCCGTTCATCGGCCTGTTCGGCACGGTGTGGGGCATCATGACCGCCTTCCAGGGCATCGGACAGCAGGGCTCGGCCAACCTCGCGGTGGTGGCGCCCGGCATCTCGGAAGCGCTGATCGCCACCGCGGCCGGCCTCGGCGCGGCCATCCCCGCGGTCATGGGCTACAACTTCTTCGTGAACCGGACCAAGCACTGGGCGATGGAGATGGAGGGGTTCACCCTCGACCTGCTCAACGCGTTCGCGCGGCCGGTCCAGAAGATGGCGCGGGTGGCGAAAGATGGCCATTAAGGTCGACGGCGGGCTCGAGAACGGGACGGGCGGCTATCGCATCGGGGGCACCCTCGCCGAGATCAACATCATCCCGCTCGTGGACGTGACCCTGGTGCTGCTGCTGATCTTCATGCTCACGGCCCCGCTCATGTACCGCGGCATCGACGTGAACCTGCCGAAGACGTCGGGCAAGCCCACCGCGACCGAGGAGCGGATGGTCATGACCCTCTCCAAGGAGCAGACCATCTACCTCAACGACAAGCCGGTCCCGCTCGCCTCGCTCGAGCAGACGCTGCGCGATCTGTTCAAGAACCGGCAGGACAAGACCCTCTATCTGCGCGCGGACCAGGCGCTGCAATACGGCTTCGTGGTCGAGACGATGGATCGCATCCGCCGGGCCGGCATCGAGAAGCTCGGCATGGTGACGGAGCCGACCCGCGCCCGATGAGCTCCACCATGGCGGCCCGTCGATACTCCCTGGGCCCGCTTCCCGACCCCGGTCTGAGGCGGCCGGGTCCGGCACTCCGCAGGACGCGCCTGCCGCTCAAGGGCATCTTCGTCTCCGCGGTGGGCCACGTCCTGGTGCTGGGCGGGATCACCGCCTTCGTGATGTGGACCGGCTGGCGCCCCGAGAAGGTGCAGGTGGTGAACCTGGTCCCGATGGTGGCGGCGGTGGGCAACCCCAACGCCCCGCCCGCGCCGTCGCCGCCCGCTCGGCCTCAGGCCCCGGTGGCCCCGCGCGTGCCGGTGCCCGAGCCGGAGCCGCAGCCCAAGGCCCCCACGCCACCGCGGGAAGCCCCGCGCCGGGAGGCGCCGCCGAGCCTCCCCCCGCCGTCCCTGCCCGCGGCCAAGCCGCCGCCGCCACGGACCAGTGCGCTGCCGCGGCCGGGCGAGAAGGAGCTGCCCCAGCTCGCCACGCCGCCCTCGGGCGTTCCCAAGGGCGAGAAGACCCCGGAGCCGTCCCGCCCGTCGGAGAGCGCCTCGCTCGGCTCCCCGACCGGCACGGTGACCGGCTCCGGTGCCCTGACCCTGGACGTCTCCGATTTCCCGTACGCGTGGTATCTGCGGCAGGTCCTGCAGAAGGTGGAGCAGGAATGGCAGCGGCAGAACCAGCCCAGCGAGCCGCCGCACAAGCCGCAGGTCTACGTCGAGATCCAGCGGGACGGCTCCATCCGGCCCCCCACCATCCAGAAGAGCTCGGGAAACTCCTACTACGACAACGCGGCCCTCCGCGCGGTGATGGCGGCGAGCCCCTTTCCGAAGCTGCCGGACGACTGGTCGAAGCCCTCGCTCCGCATCCTGTTCACCTTCGACGTCCGTCGCGGCTGATCATGGGTGACGCATGCTCCTGAACGCATTCTCCTGGCTCCTGCGCCCCGGCCGGCCCCTCGCGGCGCTCGCGGCGCTGGCGCTGGGGGCGGTGACGGTCGGCGCGCTCTCCTCTCCGACTCCCGCGCGCTCGCAGGGCGCCGACGTGCTGCTCAACGTGCTGGCGACCGGCGCCAAGAAGCTCAACATCGTCGTGCCGAACTTCACGCTTTTGAGCGGTCCCGACACCTCGAACCTGAGCCGGGGCATGGCGCAGGTGACCGCGCAGGACCTCACGTTCTCCGCCCTCTTCAGCGTCGTGTCCGACGTGCCGCCGATCACCGGCACCGACGCCGCCGCGGTACGCGCCGGGTTCGCGAGCTTCGCCGCCGCGGGCGCCCACGCGGGCCTGCAGGGCCTGGTGAGCTGGCGGGGCGACCGTACCGAGGTGGAGATGCGGCTGTACGACCTCACCTCGCCCGAGTTCCGCCTGATCGGGTCCAAGAAGTTCGAGCTGCCGTCGACGCAGACCCGGCGGCTCGCCCACAAGGTCGCCGACGAGGTGGTGAATCAGTTCACCGGCGAGCCCGGAATCGCGGACACCAAGATCGCCTACGTCGCCAGCGCCGGGCAGGCGAAGGAGCTGATGATGATGGACTACGACGGGGTGGGGGCGACCGCCATCACCTCGAACCGGTCCATCAACCTCTCCCCGGTGTGGAGCCCGGACACCCGCCAGATCGCGTTCACGTCCTACATGCGGGGATATCCCTACCTCTACCGCGTGTTCCCGTTCGAGCGCCGTCCGCCCCAGGTGGTCGCGGGCTTCCTCGGCATCAACACCTCGCCCGCGTTCAGCCCGGACGGCCGCTTCCTGGCCATGACCCTCTCGCGCGACGGCAACCCCGAGGTCTACGTGCTGAACCTCGCCACCGGGGCGTTCCGCCGGCTCACCACCTACAGCGGCATCGACACCGAGCCCACCTGGTCCCCGACCGGCCGCGAGATCGCCTTCGTGTCGGAGCGGGCGGGGGGTGCCCATATCTACGTGATGGACGCCGAGGGGGCCAACGTCCGCCGGCTCACCCGCGCCGGCTTCAACACCCAGCCGCGGTGGTCGCCCAAGGGCGACTCCATCGCCTTCACGTCGCGACAGGGAAATTTTGACCTGTGGGCGGTCAGCCCGGACGGCTCCAACCTGCGACGCCTGACCGCAGGCCCCGGCAACAACGAGAGCGCGTCCTGGGCCCCGAACGGCCGGCACCTCGTGTTCCAGTCCAGCCGGTCCGGCGGCTACCAGCTGTTCACCATGCTCGCGGATGGATCGGAGCAGCGCCAGATCGCCAGGAGCTCGGGGGACGCGACAAGTGCGGCGTGGTCCCCGCGCCTTCCGTGATAGGATGCTTCGGGATGGAAAATCAGGGTGATATGACGACGACTTCAAGGAGGATTGGACTCATGGCGCCACGACGGGGAAGCGCGCTGCTGTTCGCAGTGCCAGTGCTCGCCCTCTCTCTCTTCCTGGTCGGCTGCCCGAAGCGGCCCGCCACGACCGCCGCTTCTGCGCCTCCTCCGACCGGATCACCGGCTCCCTCCGCTGCCGCGCCGTCCACCACGCCGTCGCCGTCGATGACGCCGTCCCCGGTCGCGCCGCCGACCGCGGGGACGACCACGCCGCCCGCGCCGAGCGAGTTCCGGGCCACCGAGAACCTGAAGGACGTCTTCTTCGACTTCGACAAGTACGACATCCGGCCCAACGACGCGAAGACCCTGGACGCCAATGCGGCGTGGCTGAAGTCGAACGACAACCTCGTGCTGATCGAGGGCCACTGCGACGAGCGCGGCACCAACGAGTACAACCTGGCGCTCGGTGAGCGGCGCGCCAAGGCGGCCATGAACTACCTGGTCGCCCAGGGCGTGCAGGCCAGCCGGATCACGATCATCTCCTACGGCAAGGAGCGGCCGACGTGCACCGAGCACACCGAGTCGTGCTGGGCGCAGAACCGCCGCGCGCACTTCCTGGTGAAGGCGCGCTGATTCGCGCCGGAGCCTCGGCTCCAGTGCATCGAGTGAACGCGAAGGGGAGCCTCGGGCTCCCCTTCGCTGCTTGGGCCCTCGTGGCGGTCACCGCGGTGGGGGGGGCCGGCTGCGCCGACGTCTCGGGCCGGGCGCTGGACCAGGACGTGGCCCAGCTCCGGCAGGATCTCAACGCGCTGACCTTGTCGGTGCACCGCAGCCGCGGTGACACCGAGACCGTCGTGGGCCAGATCGACCGACGCACCCGCGAACAGGCCGCCGAGAGCGCCAAGCAAAGCGCCGCGCTCAACTCCCGACTGGACGCCCTCTCCGCCGACGTGGCGCGGCTCAGCGCGCGGATGGACGAGCTCTCGCAGCGGGTCGACTCGCTCGGGCGCGGCGCGCCCAGCAGCGGCAGTGGCGGCGGCGGCGCGATCCCGCCCCCGGCGCGCACCGGCCCGCCGGCGGCCCAGCCCGGGCCGGCGGCCGCCGCCCCGCGCCCCTCCGGAGGCGGAACCGCCGAGGAGACCTACCAGGCCGCCTACCTGGACTTCAGCAAGGGTCTCTACCCGCTGGCGGTGTCCGAGTTCCGGGAGTTCCTGCGTCGCTTCCCCGACTCGCCCCTGGCGGACAGCGCGCAGTACTGGATCGGGGAAGCCTACTTCAGCATGGCCCGCGCCACCGCGAGCCAGCCCGACAAGGCGCGCGAGAACCTGGAGCAGGCGGTGCAGGAGTTCCGCAAGGTGATCGTGGCCTACCCCCGCGGCGGCAAGGTGCCCACCGCGCTCTACAAGGAAGCCCTCGCCCTGATCGAGCTGAAGCAGAACGCGCTGGCCCAGGCGCGCCTGCAGTACCTCGTGGAGCACTTCCCCCAGTCGGAAGAAGCGCCGCTGGCGAAGGAGCGGCTGGCCAGCCTGAAGGAGTAGGGCCGCGCCGCCCGGCGCGACGGGTCAGGACTGCTCGTCCTGCTCGGGAGAGTTGAACACCCAGATGACGGTGACGTCGTCGTCCGGGTTCGAGTACACCATCACGCTCCGATCGGGATCCGCGGTGGAGACGTCCTGCACCTGCACCGTCCCGGCCAGCGCCGGCTTGGCCGTCTCCGGGCTCGGCCACAGCACCAGGGCCACCACCAGCGCCGAGACCGCCAGGCTGCCGAGCACCACCCGGGGATGCCCCCAGACCGGCTTCCAGTAGGGCATCCACCACGCATCCCGGACCGGCCGGGGCTGCTCGGCCGCGATCCGGCGGCTCACCGCCGGCCAGAATCCGGACCAGTCCGGATCGGGCACGGGGGCCTGGGCCTCGCGGATCAGGGACCGGAGCCGCCGCAGCTGCCCGACCTGGGCCCGGCAGTCGGCGCACCGCGCGACGTGGGCAATGGCGAGCCGGCCCGGGCGCGCGTCGGGCGAGCCGTCCACCAGGCGCTCCAGGCGCGGGCGGCTCCACAGACATCCGAGCGTCGGCATGGTCGAAGTATACCTCGCAGGGTGTGACGCCCCGGGACCCTTGAATATTCCCCGTCGACCTCCTAAGGTCGGATCCGTCATGAGCGAGGAGGAAGCGGTCGTGGTGCAGGTCCCGGGAGGACCGGCTCTGCAAGCCGCCCTCGGGGCCGTCTCCGCGGACCGAGGCGGGTTCGTCCTCTGCCACCCCCACCCCCTCTACGGGGGAGACATGGACAATCCGGTCGTCATTCGCGCCGCGGAGGTCTGCCGGCACGCCGGTTACGCCACCCTGCGCTTCAACTTCCGCGGGGTGGGTGGCTCGGCGGGCCGCCACGACAAGGGCGAGGGCGAGCAGGACGACATCCGGGCGGCGGTGGCCACCCTCGCCTCTCGTCTGCCCCCGGGTCGCCCGGTCGGGGTGATCGGCTATTCCTTCGGCGCGTGGACCGCGGCGCGGGCCATGCGCCCGGGCGACGCGCCGCTCGGGCTGATCGCGCCGCCGCTCGGCATGTTCGACTTCGACCGCCTGGGACGGGACGGCGGCCGGCTCCTCGTGGTGGCGGGGACGCGAGATCCCTACTGTCCCCTCGACGCCCTGCACCGGCTGACCCGGGCCACCGGGGCCGAGGAGCGGGTGATCGAGGGCGCGGACCACTTCTTCTTCGGCAGGCTCTTCCCGCTCGGGGAGGCGATCGAGGCGTGGCTGGCGGGCACGGCACCCGCCCGGTGAGTCAGAGCCGCTCGCGAGGCAGGCGCCGCGGAGTGGCGGTGCCCGCGGACAGGATGATGCGGATCCCCTCCTCCACGGTGAGCCCGGTGGGCAGCACCTCGTCGCGGGACACCACGATGACGTCGCCCAGGTACAGGTTGTTGGTGGGCACGAACACCGTGACCATCGCCTGCTTGCCCTCGAGCCCCTCGATCAGGACCTCGGAGGTGACGAAGCCGAACACGTACTCGCCCTTGCGCGGGTGCTCCGCGAGCACCACCGCCTTGAACGAGTTGCGCTTCTGGGGGGAGAACGACTCGAGCAGCTGCTTCACGGAGGGGTAGATGCTCCGGAAGATCGGCACGTGCTCGAACAGCATCTCGATGCGCGCGAGGACCCGCCGCCCCACCACGTTGCGCGCGATGGTGCCCATGATGAAGATGATCACCACCGCGGTGAGGAAGCCGAGCCCCGGGATCCGGCGCCCGATCATCTGCGTGTACACGGGGGAGAAGAAGTCGTCGATCGCGTTCCAGAACACCCACAGCAGCCAGGCGGTCGCGATCGCGGGGACGGTGGAGAAGAGCCCGGTGATGAAGCGAGACTTCACCCAGTTGCGGAAGCTCCCCATGCACTTCCGATGACAGCATACGGGTCTGATCAAGTCAAGGAACTGACCGGGCGGGCCGCGCTCGTCACCGGCGGCGCCGTGCGCATCGGGCGCGAGATCGCGCGCGCGCTCGCGGACGCGGGCGCCGACGTGGCGATCGGCTACCGGCGCTCGGCGGCGGCCGCGCGCGCCGCCGTGCGCGATCTCGAGACGCGCGGCGTGCGCGCGGTCGCGCTGCGCGCGGATCTCTCACGACCGGGCGAGGCGGCCGCGCTGGTGGCGGCGGCCGCGCGCCGCCTCGGGCGCCTCGACGTCCTCGTGAACAACGCGGGCCTCTTCGCGCGCACGCCGGTCGCGCGCACCACCCCGGCCCAGTTCGACCGGCTGCTCGCGGTGAACCTGCGCGCGCCGTTCTTCTGCAGCCAGGCCGCCGCGCGGATCATGGGCCGGCGGGGCGGGCGCATCGTGAACCTGGCCGACGTGGGCGGCGTGCAGGCCTGGCCCGGCTACGTGCCCTACGGCGTCTCCAAGGCCGGCGTCATCATGCTGACCCGCGGTCTCGCGGTCGCCCTCGCCCCGCGCATCCAGGTGAACGCGGTGGCCCCCGGCGTGATCCTGCTGCCCCCTCGGTTCCCGCGCGCCCGCGCGCGCCGCCTCGCCGCCCGCATCCCGATGGGCCGCCGGGGCTCACCCGCCGACGTCGCGCGGGCGGTGCGGTTCTTCGCCACCTGCCCCGACTACATCACGGGCCAGGTGCTCTTCGTCGACGGCGGCATCTCGCTCCGCGGCGGCTTTTGAGGGCCCGTCTGCTTCGTCGGTGCCCTCGGCCGCACGCTCGACGTAGAGAGACTACGCCTCGCGTGCGGCACTTCGGGCACCGCCCCGCATCTGGACCCTTTTGAGCCGCCGCGGCGCCGGGAGGGCTTCTAGCCCCGGGGGCCCATGACGGCGAGGAATTCGCTCATGGAGCGAAAGCGCATCATGGGATTCTGCCGCTTCTCGGCGCCGATGGTGGTCTGCGAGCCGCCGTAGTTGTGGCCGGGCAGCACCACCGTGTCGTCGGGGAGCGCGCCGAGGCGCTGGGTGAGCGAGGTGTACATCTGGGCCGGATCGCTGCCCGGCAGGTCGGTGCGCCCGCAGGAGCGGATGAAGAGGGTGTCGCCCGAGATCAGGCAGCCGTCCACCAGGAAGCACTGCGAGCCGGGCGTGTGTCCCGGGGTGTGGACGAACGTCACCGTCACCGCGCCCACCTGCAGGGTGTCGCCCGCGTCCACCTTCACCAGGTCGGAGCCGTAGCCCTTCAGGAACTCGCGCTCCGCCTTGTGCACGTACACCTTGGCCGGGTGACGGGCCAGCAGCTCCGGGATGCCGGGGATGTCGTGACCGAAGAGATGGCCGCCCACGTGGTCCTGATGGGTGTGGGTCACCAGCACCCCGGTGAGCCGCATGTCGTCCGCCGCCACCAGGTCCGCGATGCCGTCGATCTCCCACGCCGGATCCACCACCACGCACTCGCGGGTCGCCGGGTCGCCGATCAGGTACACGAAGTTCTGCATCGGCCCCAGCTCGACCTGCTTCAGGTAGAGGCCCTGGGGCATCAGTAGCCGACCCAGACCGGCTGGTAGTAGCCGCCGGTCACGACGTGCGGCTGGTAGCCGCCCGCCACCATGGTGCCGTCCGCCGCGACGTAGCCCGGCACCCAGACATAGGTGGTGTACGCGGTCGGCACCCACTGGTAGGCCCAGTAGCCGGAGGGCGCGCAGCAGGGCGAGACGGCCACGGGAGGCCGGTGAGGATGCGGCGGGCGCACGGGCGCCGCGGGCCGCGGGGTGAGTGGCGCCGGCGGCGGCGTCATCGCGAAGGGATTGGGGGCGAACGTCGTGGGCGTCAGGACCTCGCCCGCCGCGGCCGGACCGGCCACCGCGGCCATCCCGACCAGCAGGGCCAGCAATGCTCCGAGGGCTTTCATGACTGCTCCGACGCGGCGCGTGCCGCCGATATTCGGCCGCGCAGACCGTGCGTGGCCCCGCCCCATCCCCCGCCCGTCCCTCACGCCGGGATCTCCGTCCGCGCCTTGCGCAGATCGTCCAGGTCCTTGGAGGATACCGCGTAGATCCCGGGCTCGGCCTTGACCTTCACGTAGGTCACGGCGCCGTCGGTCTTGCCGACCAGCAGCGTGCCCACCTCGGAGCCGTCGGCCTTGAACACGCTCACCTCGAGCTCCGGCTTGTCGAGCCCGTACTTCGCCTCGTCGCCCCCTTTCGAGGCGATGTCCTTCCACTTGAGCGCCTTCAGCGCCAGTAGCACGTTGGCCACCCGCCCGTCCTTGGTGGCCCCGCGGCTGGGCTCCACCTGCCTCCATTCCGTCTCGCCGGTCTTCTCCACCACCAGCGGCTTGTCCCCGCCGGTCACGCGCGCCCGCTTGACGTCGCCCAGGTCGAAGGCCGGGAACACGGTGCGGTCGCGCAGCTCGGCGACCCCGGGGGCGAGGTCGGTGAGCGCCTTGCCGGGCACCAGGACCACCGGCCCCTCGTTCTGGACCGCGGCCACCGCGGCGGGCTGGCCGCCGCGCTTCTCGTTCGAGGACTGCAGCAGCAGCACCTTGGGGTCCTTCGCGCCGCTCTCCCAGAGCTTCACCGTCACGTCGGGCTTGGCGAGGAAGCGCGGGATCTCGGCGGGCGTCTCGGAGAGGAAGCCCAGCGCCTGCAGGTCGCGGATCTTCCACAGGAGCTGCGTGACCGCGCCGCTGTCCGCGCGCAGCGCCTCGGGCGCGGTGATCTTCCAGCCGGTGCCCTCCTTGGCGAGGGCCAGCGTCTGGCCGTGGTGGGAGAACTCCACCCGGTCGAGCTTGTCGTAGGCGTAGGTCACCACCGTCTTGTCGCGGAGGGCGGCCACCGTCTTGGGGAACGCGGTCCAGAGCGCCTCCGCGGTGAGGATCACGCCGGGCTCGCCCTCGCGCTTGACGTAGACGCCCTTCTTGTCGGGCACCGTCTTGCCCACCAGCAGGGTGCGCGCGGAGCGGTCCTTGTCGCGCCCCACCCACACCGTCACCCGCGACGGCTTGTCGAGGCCGTAGGGGGCGAGCGACTTGGGGGCGTCGTCCACGAACTCGGTCGCCTTCGCGCCCTCCAGCTTGTCGAGGAACTCGGAGACCAGGTCGGTATCGGCGCGCAGCTCCCGCGGCTTCACGATGCGCCACTTGCCCGGCTCGTCGGCCGTGATGCTCATCTGCTGGCCGTCCACCTCGAGGTCCACCCCGCTCACGTTCTTCCGGTCGAAGGCCAGCACCGTGTGGTCGCGGAAATCCGGCACCGGGCGGGTGGTGTCGCGCGCGATCGACTCCGACAGGGTGACCACCGCGGGCTTGCCGCCCTCGCGCGCGTAGACCCAGACCCCGGTGGGGTTCTTGCTGCCGACCTGCAGGGTGAGCGGCTCGGTCTTGCCCTTGACCTCGAGCGTGACGGTCGCCTCCGGCGGGGCCAGGCCGAAGTCGGCGGGCTTGGCCGGGTTCGGGTCGATCTCGCGGTCCACCCGCGCGGTGACCAGCCCGCTCACCAGGTCGTCCACCACCGAGCGGTCCCCGCGCGTCTTGACCGGCTCCAGCATCTCCCACCCGTCGCCCGCGCGCTGCAGGCGCAGGGTCTCGCCCTTGCGGGCGATGGTCACCCGCTCCACGTCCTTGGGCTCGACCGTCCAGAGGCGGCCCTTGGCCGACTCCGCCTTCTCCCGGCGCGGACCGAGATAGTGGCTGTCGTAGTAGAAGAAGCCGCCGAGGGCGGCGGCCACCACCAGCAGGACGACGATCGATTTCCAGCGCGGCATCGCCCTAGCGAGCGCGGCGGCGCTGGACGATCACCACGATGCCGCACAGGAGCACGGCACCCGGAAGGGCCACGAGCGGCAAGGCCAGCACGAGATTGGATTGCGCGGAGGTCAGCACCACCGGGTTCTGCTTGGTGTCCTTGGCGCGGATGGAGATCAGGTCCTCCTCCTCCGCGAGCCACGACACGACGTTCAGGAAGAAGTCGCGGTTGCCCTGGGCCCCCAGGAACTGGTTGGAGGCGAAGTCGGCGGTGCCCACCACCACGATGCGGGCCTTCGCGATCTTCTTGGGCGCGTCGGCGGCCGGAGTGGCCTCCGGCTTGGACTCCGTCTGCGCGTCCACCGTGGCCACCACCGCCACCGGCAGCGGGCCCGTCTTCTCGTTCGGATCCGGCACCGCCTTGCCGGTCTGGAACACGTTCTTGTCGGTCTCGCCCCACGACTGCCGGCTGGTCCGGGCCAGCGGCGAGGCCTGCACGCCCTTCGGCATGGACTTGGCCGGCTCCACCGAACGGGTCAGCGGGAACAGGGTCATCACCCCGCCCATGTCCTTGGTGATCGGATGCGTGTCGTACTGGCCCACCACCGGCACCAGCGGGCCCACGCCGAAGACCTGACCGATCGGGTTCAGCTCGATGATCACGTCGTCGTCCACCGTGACCCCGTACTTGCCGAAGTACTTCGCGGTGTTGGGGGCCTGGAACGGCACCGCCATGAAGAGCACCTTGCCCCCCCGGGCCACGTAGGCGTCGAGCGCGGCCAGCTCCTGCGGGAAGAGGTCGGTGCGCGGACCGGGGATGATGACGATGGAGGCGTCGTCCGGGATCTTGGGGTCCTGGGCCAGGAACAGCTCCTTGACCTCGTAGTTCGACTTCTCCATCTGCTCCTTGGCCTGGCTGAATCCGTTCCGGTCGGTGGCCCCGATCTCCCGCTCGCCGTGGCCCTTCACCACGTAGACCACGCGCTTGGTCGCGCGCGTGACCTTCACGATCCCGTTGGTGAGCTTCTCCTCGTCCGCGTCCAGCACCTTCTCGGTGCGCTCCTGCCCGGCCGGCCCGCCCTGCAGCACCACCGTGCCGTAGCTCTCGACCCCGTACTGCCGGGCCAGCGCGGGGGCGCGATCGGTGTCCTCGAGGCGCCACGTGAACTTGCCGCCCGAGTAGGTCGCGTACTGCGACAGCAGGTCCTCCGCCTCCTTCTTCCCCGGCGTGTCGGTGCGATAGAACGCGATGGCGTTCACCGGGGTCTTGAGCGTGCGGAGCACCTGGACGGTCTGCGGCGACACGCTGTGCCGCTTGTTCTCGGTCAGGTCCCACCGGGTGTTGTGCCGCACCGAGATCGCGTTGGCCGCCACCACGATCCCGAGGGCGAGGATCGCCATGATCGCGGCGCCGGTGCCGTAGCGCACGGTGCGCGTGCCCATCGCGGTGCGCGCCTCGCGCGCGTTCAGGACCAGAGAGAGCAGCAGGAAGAACACCCCGAGCCCGAGGAAGACCCAGCGCGCGGGCACTCCGGGATAGAAGAGGGCCAGCGCCGCCGCGACCAGCAGGCACACCACCGCCGCCGTCACCGACTGGCGCTTGATCAGGGCGATCACGCTAGCCCCTCCACCGCTTCGACTCGAGCGAGCGCAGGGTGAGGAACAGGGCCAGCCCGATGCCGGTCACGTAGTACACGAGGTCCTTGGTGTCGATCAGGCCGCGGGTGAAGCCGTCGAGGTGGTCGCCGATGGAGAGATACTGCAGCACGCTGCGCAGGTTGCCCCCCGCGAACTCGGCGCCCCATCCCACGATCCAGAACCCGAGCAGGACCCCGAAGGTGCCGAAGCCGGCCACGATCTGGTTCTCGGTCAGCGAGGAGACCAGCACCCCCACCGCGAGGAACACCGCCCCGGTGAGCACCAGCCCCAGGTAGCCGGAGAGGATCGGGCCCCACTCCACCCGCGTGAAGCAGGCGATGAGGCCGGGATAGAGCAGGGTCAGCACCAGCAGCAGCAGGTAGAGGGCGAGCGCGGCCAGGTACTTGCCGGCCAGCACCTCCCCGTCGCGCACCGGATAGGTCAGGAGCAGCTCGAAGGTGCCCGCCCGGCGCTCCTCCGCGAAGAGGCGCATGGTCAGCATCGGGATGAAGAAGAGCAGCACCACGCTCATGTTGGTGAAGAGCGGGCGCATCACGTTGTCGATCACGTTGAGGTTCTGGGCTCCGAACTGCGGCTGCATGAACGACCGCATGGAGGCGTCGCTGTAGAACAGGAAGATCTGGCTGAAGAACCAGCCGGAGATGAGCAGGAAGAACGTGAACACCACGTACGCGACCGGCGAGCCGAAGTAGAGCCGCATCTCCTTCTTGAAGACGGGCAGCCAGCGCATCAGCGCGCCCCCTCCTCGAGCGCCGGCTCCGGCGCCGCCTGCTCACCCGCCACCACCCGGATGAAGACCTCCTCCAGGCTCATGCCCACCTGGTGCAGCTCCTGGAGCGCCCAGCCCTTGCCGGTGACGAGCCGCACCAGGTCGCCGCGGATGTCCCGGCCGTGCTCCGACTCCACCACGAAGCCCACCGCGCCGTCGCGCGCGGCCAGCGGCTCCACCGCGAGCACGCCCGGCACCGCCCGCAGCGCGGCCGCGGCCGCGTCGGGCGAGGTGCCGCCCACCCGGACCTCCACCCGGGCGGTGGGGAACACCTGCTGCACCAGCTCGGACTCCGTGCCCTGGGCCACCACCCGCCCGCGGTTGATGATGATCACCCCGTCGCACACCATCGAGACTTCCGGGAGGATATGGGTGGAGAGGATCACGGTGTGCCGGCCGGCCAGGGAGCGGATCAGGGAGCGGATCTGCGCGATCTGGGCGGGGTCGAGCCCGATGGTCGGCTCGTCCAGGATCAGCACGTCGGGATCGCCGAGCAGGGCCTGGGCCAGACCGACCCGCTGGCGGTAGCCCTTGGAGAGCTTCCCGATGAGGCGGTGCTGCATGTCGGTGATGAAGCAACGGTCCATCACGTCGGCCACCCGGGCGCGGCGCGCGGTGCGGCCCACGCCCTTGATCTCGGCCACGAAGTCCAGGTACGAGGCCACCGACAGGTCCGGATAGAGCGGCGCGTTCTCGGGCAGGTAGCCGATGCGCTGCCGCACCTCGAGCGATTGCGAGAAGACGTCGTAGCCGGCCACCCGCGCGCTGCCGCCGCTCGCGGGCATGAAGCACGAGAGGATCTTCATGGTGGTCGACTTCCCCGCCCCGTTGGGGCCCAGGAACCCGACGATCCGGCCCTCTTCCACGCTGAACGAGACGTCGTGGATGGCGGTGACCGGCCCGTAGTGCTTCGTGAGATGGTCGACCTGGATCATGACAGTGGCGCGGTTCTTCCCGGCGCCGCCCGGAAGTATATCATGCGCTCAGAAGAGCCCGGTGATGACGCCCTCCGGGGTGACGTCGACGCGCTCCGCGTTGGGGCGCCGCGGCAGCCCCGGCATCGTGGTGATGTCCCCGGTGATGGCGACCAGGAACCCGGCCCCCGCCGAGATCCGCAGCTCGTTCACCGTGATCGTGAATCCGCGCGGCCGGTTCAGCAGGGTGGGATCGTCGGAGAGCGAGCGCTGGGTCTTCGCCACGCAGATCGGGATCCTCCCGTAGCCGAGCGCCTCGGCCTGGACGATCTGACGCTCCACCCGCTTCGGATACTCGACCCCGTCCGCGCCGTAGATGCGGCGCGCGATGGTGTCGAGCTTCACCGTGATCGGGTCGTCGAGCGCGTAGAGGGGCTGGAAGCCCGAGCGCTCGGTGGCGAGCAGGCGCTGGAGGCCCCGGGCCAGCTCCTCGCCGCCCGCCCCGCCCCGCCCGAACACGTCGGCCACGTACACCTCGACGCCGAGGCGCTGGCAGCGCTCGCGCACCGCCGCGTACTCCCGCTCGGTGTCGGACGGGTAGCGGTTGAGCCCGATCAGCACCGGCACCTTGAACTGGCGCACCGCCTCCACGTGCGCCTCCAGGTTGTCGAGCCCGGCGGTGAGCGCGGCCACGTTCTCGCGGTCGAGCTCCGGGACCGGCACGCCCCCGTGGTACTTGAGCGCCCGCGCGGTGGCCACGATCATGGCCGCGTCGGGGGTGAGGCCGGCCTGCCGGCACTTGATGTCGAAGAACTTCTCGGCGCCCAGGTCGGTGGCGAAGCCGGCCTCGGTGAGGCAGATGTCCCCGAGCTTGAGGGCCAGGCGCGTGGCGAGCACCGAGTTGCAGCCGTGCGCGATGTTGGCGAACGGCCCGCCGTGCACCAGCGCGGGCGTGCCCTCCATGGTCTGCACCAGGTTCGGATGGATCGCGTCGCGCAGGAGCGCGGTCATGGCCCCGGTGACCCCGAGCGCCTCCGCGGTGATCGGCTTGCCGTCGGTGGTCAGCGCCACCAGCATGCGCCCGAGCCGCTGCTTGAGGTCCGCGAGGTCCTCCGCGAGGCAGAGGGCGGCCATGATCTCGGAGGCGGAGGTGATGAGGAATCCGCCCTCCCGCGGGACCCCGTCCATGCGTCCGCCGAGTCCCACGATCACGTGGCGCAGCGCCCGGTCGTTCACGTCGAGGACGCGCGTCCACGCGATCTGCCGCACGTCGATGGCGAGGGCGTTGCCGTGGTGCACGTGGTTGTCGAGCGCGGCGGCCAGCAGGTTGTGGGCGGAGGTGACCGCGTGGAAATCACCGGTGAAGTGCAGGTTGATCTCGTCCATCGGGACCACCTGCGACTTGCCGCCGCCGGTGCCGCCGCCCTTCATGCCCAGGGTGGGCCCGATCGAGGGCTCGCGCAGGGCGATCACCGGCCGGGCCCCGATGCGCCACAGCGCCTGGCCGAGCCCGATCGTCATGGTGGTCTTGCCGTCGCCGGCGGGGGTCGGGGTGATCGAGGAGACCACCACCAGCCTCCCGTCGGGCCGGTCCCGCCGGGCCGCGAGGGCCGAGACGAGCACCTTGGCCTTGTCACGGCCGTAGGGGATCCACTCCTCGTCGCCGAGGCCCAGATCTCGCGCGATCTGGGCGATGGGACGGGTCGTCCGGTCAGCGCCGGGACGGGACGGGGTCGAGGTCGGCATCGGGCATGATCTCCTTCAGCCAGTCGGGAATGGGAATCATCTGGGCGGTGGCCGGGTTCCAGCAGGCGTGCAGGGTGTGCCCGGTGGCGATGAGATCGCCGTTCTCGTGGCGGATCTCGTAGCTGAAGCGGAAGCTCGCCCGCCTGCGCTCGCTCACCCGCGAGGTCACCAGCAGCAGGTCGTCGAGCCGCGCCGGCTTCACGTACTTGACGAACGCCTCCACCACCGGCAGGTGCACGCGCTCGTTGACCGCGGACATGGGCCAGCCGGCCTCGCGGAGGTATTCGACCCGGCCCACCTCGAAGTACGTGAGGTAGTTGCCGTAGTAGACCACCGACATCGTGTCGGTGTCCTTGTAGCGCACGCGGATCCGGGTCGTCGATGGCACCGTCGGAAGATTAAACGCTTACCGCCGATCGCGCCAGGGTCGAACCCCGACGGGAAGTCGATTTCCCCGGCGCGCGCGCTCCGCCCTTACTTGATGCCGCCCCGCGGCCCCCGCGGGTCGATGGTCTCGGGCAGGCACAGGTAGCGGCTGCTCGTCTTCAGGAAGTCGGCCAGCTGCTTGGAGTTGCCCTTCATCTGGGCCATCATCTGAGCCGCCGAGTCCTTGCAGTCCTTCTCGCCGGTGGCGCCGCCGAACGCCCCCAGCGGGGTGTAGCCGGTGCCGGTGCCGAGCCACAGGACCCACGCGCTCTCCGCCGCGGCCGGCGCGGGGACGAGAAGGAGACCGGCCAGCGCCCCGGCGAGGAACACGGCCCGCATCAGCCCTCCCTCGGGAATTCGGCGGGCAGCGGCCGCCACTCGATGTACTCCTCGTCTCGCGCGGGCCGACGCCTCGTCTCGCCTCGCCACAGGCCTCCCACTCCGTCGACCGCGATGTAGCGGCCGCTGCCGTCCGGCGCCACCTGAACGATCTTGGGCATGACGCCCTCCCTTCCGCGGCGAGACCCCGCCGCGAGCAGCCGCTCGATCGCGGTGATCTCTCCCACGACCCGCCGGAGCTCCTGCCGCAGGGCGGCGTGCTCTCTGGCCAGGTCCAGAAGCTGGCGCATCGGCGCCCCCTCGCATGCACGCTCGAGCCTACTTCTTGAAGACCTCTTTGAGCAGGTCGGTGACGCGGGCGGTGGGATTGGTGCGGATCTGCCTCTCCTGCTCGCCCAGCACGTGGAAGAGGCCGGCGAGGCCCTTGTCCACCACGTAGCCGTCCAGATCGAAGGCCTGCGAGCGCGCGAACGGGATCGCCTCGAACCGCGAGACCAGGTCCTTGTACTGGCGGGTGACGCCGACCTGGCTCATCGACTGGGAGACGGGCGGCCGGAAGGCGGTGGTGAGCTGCGGGGTCGTCTTGGTGCGGAAGAAGTCGGTGGCCGCGGTGTCGCCGCCGTTCAGGATCTTGCGCGCATCGTCGAAGCTCATCCGGGAGATCGCGTCGAGGAAGATCTGCCGGGCCTTCGGGGCCGCGTTCTCCGCCGCCCGGTTCATGCCGAGCACGAACTCGTCGATCTGGGATCCATAGCCCACCGCACGGAGGCCGCTCTCGAGCGGCTTGAGCTTCTCCGGCATCAGGATCTTGATCGCCTCGTTGCGGAAGTATCCGTCGGTGGTGCCGGTGAGGCTCACCGCCTTGCCGGTGGCCACCTGCAGGGCCTCCTTGAGCCCGTCGGCGACCTTGGCGTCGGAGAGCCCCGCGCCCGGCCCGCCGCCCAGGCCCCTGAGCAGCTTGTCGATCTGCGCGCCCGCGGGCGCCGCCGCCAGCAGCAGCGCGACGGCCAGCGTGGTCGCGGCCCCCATCCTCACGAAGTGCATGCGGTCTCCTCGCACGATGCGATCTAGAGATACTGGCCGTAGCGGATCTTCTCGACCACGGAGCGGATGCGGCGGTAGACGTCGACCTGCCGGAGCAGGTCCTGGGTCGTCACGAGGCCCGCCTCCTGGCCCTGGCCCTCCGCGTGCACCTTCTCTTCCAGCGCGCGCCGCAGGATGTCCCGGATCTCGCCCCCGCTCATCCCGCCCATCGGGGGCAAGAGCACCCGGAAGTCGATCTCGCCCACCAGGGGCCGGCCCGCCCTGTGCTCGGCGCGGGCCCGGGCGAGGGCGATCACCTGCTCCTGGGCCGCCGCGTCGGGCAGCCGCACCTCGACGAGATGGTCGAGCCGGCCGGGCGCGACCAGCGAGGGATCGACCGCGTCGGTGCGGCTGGTCGACGCGATCACCACCAGGCGCGAGGCCGCGTCCAGGATGTCGAGCTTCTCGCACAGCGCGGCCACGATGCGCGCGCCCGCCTCGCGGGCCTGGGTGGGCGGCAGCAGGTGCTCCAGCGCGAGGGCCTCGGCCTGGTCCAGCAGCACCACGCTCTTGCCCTGCTCGCGGGCGAGCCCCAGCACCTCCTGGAGCAGCTCACCGGTGTTGGGGCCGAACTTGCTGGTGAGCGTGCCCAGCTTCAGGTGGTAGAACACCGCGCCCGCCTCGGTGGCCAGCGCGCGGGCCAGGAGCGTCTTGCCGGTGCCGGGCGGGCCGTAGATCAGCATGCCCTTGGGCGGGGAGATGCCCCACTTGGCGTAGAGATCGGGATCGGTCAGCGCGGTGACGAAGCTGCGCACGATGCTCTTCGCCTCGGCCAGGCCCGCGATGTCGCTGAACGTGGTGTCCGCGTTGACCGCCACGTCGAGTCGGCCGGTGAGGTCCGCCTGCTTCTCGCCGAACTTCGCGAAGATCTCTCCGAGGCGGCGCTGGATGGCCCACTGCTGGCTCTCGACGTCCGGCGAGAGGAATCCGGCGCCGTCGCGCGGGCCGTCGGGCGCCACCGCGGTCAGATCCGCTCGCCGGGCCCGCCGGGTCCCCCGGGCAGGCGGTCGGACTTCTCGAACACCCGGTCCTCCGCGTACACCGGAGCCTGCGCGCGGATGGCGAGCGCGATGGCGTCCGAGGGCCGCGAGTCGAGCTCCATCGGGGCGCCGTCCACCGTGAGGTGCAGGGTGGCGTAGTAGGTGTTGTTCTTCAGGTCGGTGATGACCACCTTGCTCACCTGCACCTTGAGCCGGCCGAAGAGGGTGAGGAAGAGATCGTGGGTCAGCGGGCGGGGCGGGGTCACCTTCTCGAGCGGCACCGCGATCGCGGTCGCCTCCGCCGGTCCGATGACCATCAGGACCCGGCGCTTGTCGCGCTTGCCCTCCAGCATCACGCCGTGGTGGCCCAGCGGATCGCTGAACACGCCGACCACCGCGACCTCCTGCGGGCCGGCGGCCGCGGAAGGCAAAGCGGCCGGGCTCGCGTCGCGCGCGCCGGACAGGACGCCTCCCAGGAGGAGCAGGAGCACGACGACGCCCGAGCGCTGGAATGGCCTCATGGTGGACCGGACCTCCCGGAAGCGTGGTGCGTGCAGTATCGGCCCGCCCTCGCGGCAAGTCAACCGCGCGACTCCAGCGCGGCCGCGCGCGGGATCAGGAGGTCGCGACCACGGCGCCCGCGTAGCCCACCCGCAGGCGCGTGCTGAGCAGCGAGCCCACCGCGAGGAGCAGGGTGAGCGCGCTCCACATGACCGTGTAGCCGAGGCCGTGGGCCACGTAGCCGAAGATCACCGCGCCCGAGGTGTTGCCGAGCAGGATCACCGAGCTGAAGATGCCCACCGCGCTGCCGCGCCGGCGCTCGGGGGTCACGTCCATGAGCAGCGCGGACATCGCGGGGTAGAGGAAGCCGTGGGCCGCGCCGGCCAGGAAGCCGGCCAGGAACAGGAACGGCAGCACCGGCAGCCGCAGCGAGGGCCAGAACAGGAGCGCCACGATGGCGATGATGGCGGTGGACGCGCCCTGCACGAACATGCAGGGGATGATCACCGCGCGCCGGCCGCGCACGTCGATCAGGTTGCCCCCCATCACCCGCACCAGCATCGCGGCCACCGCGTACGCGGTGTAGAAGAGGCCCACGCTGGTGACCCCGAGCGTCTCGCCGAAGGTGGGCAGGAACGTGAAGATGGTGCCGGTGCCCAGCCCGAAGAAGTAGCCGAGCAGCATGTGCATGTGCCGGAGCTCGAGCAGGCCCTCGCGGATCACCTGCAGTCCCGGCCGCGCGCCCAGGGCCGCCGGCCGCACGTCGCGCACGTTCCAGCAGACCGCGAGGGCCGCGGCCGCGATGATCGTCGCAGCCGCGAAGAACCACGGGAACCCGAAGCGCCGGATCATGAGCTCGCCGAAGAGTGGGGCCAGCGAGGTGGAGACGAGCCCGGAGAGGCCGAAGATGCCGAGGGCCCAGCCGCGCCGCTCCATCGGCACCATCTCCACCACGTGGATGTAGTTGGAGACGAAGAAGGCGGAGAAGGCGACGCCCTGGAGCACGCGCAGGAGGCCGAGGAGGGGCAGCGGGCTCGACACCACGAACAGCCCGCACGAGAGCACCAGCAGTCCCACCCCCAGGCGCATGAAGAAGCGGCGGCCGAGGTAGTCGATGAGCGCGCCCACCACCGGCTGGCACACGATGCCGGCCGCGCTGTAGAGGCCCTGCACCAAACCGATGTCGGCCTCGTCCCCGCCCAGCTGCTGGATGTAGAGCGGCAGGAGCAGGAAGCCGTTGAGGGAGCCGAAGAAGAAGAAGTTGGTGAGCATGATCCGCGCGAACGGACCATGCGTCAGGAGCTCGAGCGCGGGGCCGGTCACCTCGCCCGCACGGCGGCCGCACGTCGTACCGCGTCCCGATCGGCCCGGCTACCGAATGATGCGGCGGGGGGATGAAGCGACGGTAGAATGACCGACGGCATGAACGCTCGCGAGTATAGCACGCAGCCTCGCGCGCTCCGCGAGAGGGACCGGGTCGCGGCCGTCATGGCCGAGGCGGCGCGCCTCGAGGCCACCGGCCGCGGGCGCTTCCTCGCCCCCGCGTTGCTCCAGAGCTGGCCGGGCATCGTGCACGGCGGCGGCCTCGTGGCGCTGCTCGACACGGCATCCCGCGCGCTGGCGCCCGACGCGGACGGCCCGCGCCGCCTGGAGGGCCGGCTCACCTCGTCGGTGCCCATCGACACCGCGCTCGATCTGGAAGGCCACCTGGAGGGCGGCGTCGCCACCGTCAGCGTCCTCGAGCGCGCGCAGCCCCTCACCACCGTCGACGTGGAGCGCATCGAGGCGAGCGAGGAGCCGGTGCCGGCCGGGTGGACCGCGGAGGGTCGCACCGGGTCGCCGATGCCGCTCTCCGATCAGTGCCTGGCCTGCGGGGCCCGGAACCCGCTCGGCCTGCGCCTGGGGCTCTCCTTCGACGACGACGGGGTGTGGGCCCGCTTCGAGCCGCCCGCGCCGTGGATCGGGCGCGACGGGGCGATCGACGCGGCGCTCGCGCCGGTGATCCTGGACGAGGTGGCCTGGTGGCTCGGCGCGCTGGTCACCCGCGAGGGCGGGCTCACCAACCGGCTCGCGGTGACGCTGCTGCGCCCCGGCCTCGCGGTGCCGGGTCCGGTGACGGCGGTGGGCCGCTTCGCGGACGTCACCCCGGTGGACCGCCGGCGCACGTTCTGGCGCACGCGCTCGGGCCTGCGGGCGGCCGACGGCACGTTGCTGGCGGTCGCGCGCATCGTGTTCCGTCCCGGGCCCGAGTACTCGGTCCGGCAGATGCCGTTCTTCCGCGCGCGCACGGACCCCGCGGTCTTCGCCCGGATGTTCCCCGGCTACGCGGGCTGATCCCCGGCGCGCGCCCGCGACTCCGCCGCCTTGGCCCGCAGCGCCTCCCAGGCCGCGAGCGGCACCGTCGGATGGCCGAGCTGGGCGGCCCGCACGGTGGGGCCGTGGAAGTCCGAGCCCCCGGTCGCGACGAGGCCGTGGCGCCGGCAGAGCTCCGCGTAGGCCCCGCGCTGGGCCGGCGAGTGCTCGGGGTAGTAGCACTCGATGCCCATCAGCCCCGCCGCCACCAGGTCCGGGATCATCGCGTCGCGATTGGCCAGGCCCGGGTGCGCGAGCACCGGGACGCCGCCCGCCCGCCGGAGCAGGCGCACCGCGTCCTCCGGCGACAGGCGCCGGCGCGGCACGTGGGCCGGCTTGCCGCTGGCCAGGTAGCGGTCGAAGGCCTCGCGCACCGTCTTCACGTAGCCGCGCTCCACCATGACCCGCGCGATGTGCGGCCGCCCCGCCGAGCCCTCCTGCACCAGCGCGAACACGCGCTCCACGTCGACGGGAAGGCCCAGTTCGGCCAGGCGCTCGGCGGTGCGCACCACCCGGGCCCGTCGCTCCTCGCGCTGCGCGCGGCAGAAGTCCTGGAACCAGGGCGCCTCGTAGTCCATGTAGTAGCCGAGCACGTGGATCTCGGCGCCCTCCACGTCACAGTTGATCTCGATGCCCGGCACGATCGTGAGCGGCGGATGCTCGCTCGCAGCCGCCATCGCGTCCGCGAGCCCGTCGGTGGAGTCGTGATCGGTCACCGCGAGCACCCGCACCCCGCGCCGCGCCGCCTCCGCCACCAGCGCCCGCGGCGTGAAGGTGCCGTCGGAGCAGGTGGTGTGGGTGTGCAGATCGACGCCGCCCGGCATGGTCGATCCTAGCGCCGGCCCGCCAGCGCCCCGAGGTAGGCCAGCAGCGTGCGCACCGTCACCCCGGTGGCGCCCTTGGGCCCGAGGGGCAGCTCGCGCTCGGTGAAGGCGGTGCCCGCGATGTCGATGTGCGCCCACGGGATCCCGGAGGTGAACTCGCGCATGAACAGCGCGGCCACGATCGCCCCCGCCCCGCGCTGGCTCGACACGTTGTTGAGGTCGGCGACGTCGCTCTTCAGGCCCTCGCGATACTCGTCATGCAGGGGCAGCCGCCACATGCGCTCGCCCGCGGCCTCCGCGGCGGCGAGCAGCCGCCCGCACAGCCCGTCGTCGCTCGCCATCACGCCCGAGACGCCCTGGCCGAGCGCGATCACGATCGCCCCGGTGAGGGTGGCCATGTCCAGCATCTCGTCGGGCTTGATGTGCTCGACCGCGTACGCGAAGGCATCGGCCAGGGTGAGGCGGCCCTCCGCGTCGGTGTTGCCGATCTCCACCGTGAGGCCGTTCATCGCCTTGACGATGTCGCCCGGCCGCTGCGCGGTGCCGGAGGGCATGTTCTCGGTGGCCGCGATGACCCCGTGCACCTCCACCGGAGGCTTCAGGCGCGGGAGGGCGTGGAACAGCCCGAGCACCGCCGCCGCGCCCGCCATGTCGCCCTTCATGCGCAGCATGCCGTCGGCGGTCTTGAGGTCGAGGCCGCCCGAGTCGAACGTGATGCCCTTGCCGACGATCGCCACCCGCCGCCGCGCGCGCCCTCGCGGAGCATAGGTGAGGTGGATGAACTTGGGCGGCTCCGCGCTGCCCTGCGCGACGCCCAGGTAGGCCCCCATGCCCATGCGCGCGCACTCCGCGCGGTCCATGACGTTGAGGGTGAGCCCGCCCTCCTGCGCGATCTCCTCCGCGCGCCGGGCCAGGACGGTGGGCGTCACCGCGTTGGCCGGCTCGTTCACCAGGTCCCGCGCGAGGCACGTGGCCTCGGCCCAGATCTGCCCGAGCCGCACGCCCTCGCGCCCGGCGGCGGCCCCGCGCCGATCCGGCTCCAGCACCACGAGCGCGCGCACCGCCTTGCCGTTGTTCTCCTTGCGATACTTCTCGAAGCGGTAGGTGCCGAGCAGCCCGCCCTCCGCGATGGCCTGCGCCCGCTCCCGCGGCGGCAGGCCGTCGGGCGGCACGAACATCGCGACCGAGCCCGCCCCCAGATCGCGCGCGCGCCGCACCGCCGCCGCGGCGCCCCGGCGCACCGGCTCCGCGTCGATGTGCCCGCGACCGCGCCGGCGCGGACCCAGGCCCACCACCAGCACCCGCTCCGCCGGGATCTTGCCGCCGGTGTGCAGGTAGGTGAGCTGGCCCGCCTTGCCCTCGAACTTCTCGGCGGCGAGGACCCGGCCGAGCAGACCCCCGAGCGCCCGATCCACCGTCGCCACCTCCGCGACGGGCCGCGGCTCTCCCGCGTACCGCCCCAGGACCAGCACGTCCGCCCGCGCCTCCACGGGCTTGCGGGTCTCCAGCGACACGTCCATGCGCTATCCTTTCCCGGTCTCGGCGTGGCTGACGGCCGGGGTCTCGGCCGCGAGGGCCCGGCGGACCCGCTCCGCGCGGCGCACCATGTCCGCGAGCCCGTCGGTCGTATCGTACGTCGCCACCTGGTCGATGGGCACCCAGCGCACCTCGGCGGCGTCGCTGCCCGCGCGCGGCTCGCCGGACTCGATGACGGCCAGGTAGTCGATGATCACGTAGTGGTAGTGCACGCGCGCGCCCGCCGCCCCCTCCGCGGGGGCATGCCGCACCCGATCGATCACCCCGCACAGGTCCAGGATGCGGATGCGCACGCCGCACTCCTCCGCGACCTCGCGGCGCACCGCGTCCTCGATGGATTCACCCAGGTGGACGAGGCCGCCCGGGAGGCTCCACTTGCCGAGGGAGGGCGCCTGCCCGCGCTTGACCAGCAGCACCCGGTCGCCGTCGAGGATGACGGCGCCGACCCCGACGCGCGGCGCGTCGGGGTACTCCCGGGCGAACGTCACCGTCCGCCCTCGCGCTCGAGGCGTCCGGGCACCGCCACCGCCCGGGCGATCATGGCCCGTCCCGCGCGCGTCCATCGCTCGGTGCCGTACTTCTCCCGCACCAGCGCCTCCGCGCGCGCCACCTCCGCGCCGGTGAGGCCGCCCGGCACCAGCTCGATGCCGTGCTCCCGCCGGAATCCGTCGGCCAGCGCGCGCATGGTCTCCTCGAAGCCGGGCCGCCGGCCGAGGACCGCCTCGAGCGTGGTCATGCCGGCCAGCGGATCGCGCGGGCCGGGGAACACCCGGCGGAGGCGGTCGGGCGCCGCGCCCAGCATCACCGCCCCGTGCTGCAGGAAGCCCGTGCCCTGGCGACGCTGGGCGCTGCCCACGACCTTGAGGCCGTTCACCTCGAGCTCGTAGGAGCCGGTGCGGGCGAAGCAGAAGGCCGGCATCGTGGCCGGATCGGAGGGCTGCACCGGCACCATCTCGACGGGCGCGGCGAGGCCCCGCAGCCCCGTCGCGAGGGCGGCGCCGATCCACCGATAGGTCTGGAGCAGGTCGGCGGCGCCCTCGAAGTCGCCCGCGCGCGCGGTCACGCTGTAGGTCAGCTCGAGATCCGGCCCCTCGTGCAGGATCGCGCTGCCGCCGGTCGGCCGCCGCACGAGGCCCACCCCGAGCGCGGCCGCCGCCGCCACGTCGATGCGCGCGTCCAGCGGCTGGCCGTAGCCGAGGGACACGGTGGCGGGATCCCACCCGAAGAAACGGAGGGTCGGCGGCGCGGTGTCGGCGAGGCGGCTCTCCAGCAGCGTCTCGTCGATCGCCATGTTCATCGCCCCGTCGAGAGGCTCGGTGACGAGCAGCCGGAACCTCACCGCCCCTCAGCCTTCATCACCCTCACCCCGCCCTCTCCCCGGAAGGGAGAGGGTCATGGCGAGGGCCGCCACCGGAGGACGGGCTGGCGGGCGGCCAGCGTCTGATCGAGCCGGCGCACCGGAGTGGTGAGCGGCGCCTGGTGGATGACGGAGGCGTCCCGCTCCGCCTCGCGGGCGATCTGGATCATGGCGTCGCAGAACTGGTCGAGCGTCTCCTTGGACTCGGTCTCGGTGGGCTCGATCATCAGCGCCTCCTCGACGATCAGCGGGAAGTAGGTCGAGGGGGCGTAGAAGCCCAGGTCGAGCAGCCGCTTGGCGATGTCCATCGCGGTGACGCCGAGCTTCTTCTGCCGCCGCGCCGAGAGCACGCACTCGTGCATGCACGGGCCCGGCGCGGAGCGCTCGTAGTCGTTCTCCAGGCGCTTCAGGATGTAGTTGGCGTTCAGCACCGCGTTCTCGGCGACCGCGCGGAGGCCGTCCGGGCCCATGGTGCGGATGTAGGTGTAGGCGCGCACCAGCATCCCGAAGTTGCCCCAGAAGGCCTGCAGCTTGCCGATGGACTGCGGTCGGCTCCAGTCGAGCGCGAAGACGTCGTCGCGCCTGACCACCACCGGCGTCGGCAGGAACGGGGCCAGGTGCGCCTTGATGCCCACCGGTCCCGAGCCGGGCCCCCCGCCGCCGTGCGGCGTGGTGAAGGTCTTGTGCAGGTTGAAGTGGCAGACGTCGAAGCCGAGGTCGCCCGGACGGGTGATGCCGAGGATCGCGTTGAAGTTCGCTCCGTCCATGTACACCTGCACGCCCTTGGCGTGGCACATCTCGGTGATCTGGTGGATCTTCGACTCGAAGAGCCCGAGCGTGTTGGGCTGGGTGATCATGAACGCGGCCACGTCCTCGTCGAGGTGCCGCTCGAGATCGGCCAGGTCCACCTCCCCGTTGGCCTCGCTCTTGAGCTCCACCACCGAGAAGCCGGCCAGCGCGGTGGACGCGGGATTGGTCCCGTGCGCCGAGTCGGGGATCAGCACCTTGTGGCGCCGCTCGCCGCGCGCGAGATGATAGGCCCGGATCATGAGCGCGCCCGCCAGCTCGCCCTGCGCTCCCGCCGCCGGCTGCAGCGACACCTCGTCCATCCCCGAGATCTCGGCGAGGTCGCGGGCCAGCTCCCACATGAGCTGGAGCGCCCCCTGGCTGCCCGCCGCGGGGGTCAGCGGGTGCAGAAGCGCGAAGCCCCCGAGACGCGCCATGTCCTCGTTGATCTTCGGGTTGTACTTCATCGTGCACGAGCCGAGCGGGTAGAAGTGGGTGTCCACGCCGTAGTTCATCTGCGACAGGCGCGAGTAGTGGCGGATCACGTCCACTTCCGAGACCTCGGGCAGCTCGGCCGCGGTGGCCCGCAGGTGCTCTCGGGGCAGGAGCGCGGCGGGATCGGTGTCCGGCACGTCGCTCTCCGGCAGCGAGTAGGCGAAGCGGCCCGGGGCGGAGAGCTCGAACACCAGCTTGTCGTAGGCGGGCCTGGCGGTGTGCATGGCGGACTCAGGCCACCGCCGCGGCGAGGGCGGCCGCGTAGGCGTCGATCTCCTCCTTGGTGCGCTTCTCGGTCACCGCCACCAGCAGGCAATCCTTGTAGGCACGGTCGAATCCCTTGAGCGGCACGCCGGCCAGCACCCGGTCCTTCAGGAGCCGCTTGACCACGCGCTCGGGCGGCTTGGGCAGCTGGAGCGTGAACTCCTTGAAGAACGGCGCCGCGAAGCGGAGCCGCACCCCGGGGATCTTGCCGAGCTCGCGCGCCGCATAGTGCGCCTTCGCGGTGGACAGCTCGCCCACCTTGCGCAGGCCCCGCTTGCCCAGGATCGCGACGTAGATGGTGGCCATGAGCGCGCAGAGCGCCACGTTGGTGCAGATGTTCGACGTGGCCTTCTCGCGGCGGATGTGCTGCTCGCGCGTCTGCAGGGTGAGCACGAAGCCGCGCTGGCCGTCCACGTCGACCGTCGCCCCCACCAGGCGCCCCGGCATGCGACGCACCAGGTCCTGCCGGGCCGCGAACACGCCCAGGTTCGGCCCGCCGAAGCTCATCGGGACTCCGAGCCCCTGCCCCTCGCCCACCACGATGTCGGCCCCCGCCGTCCCCGGCGGGGTCAGCAATCCCAGGTTGACCGGATCGGCCACCACGATCAGGAGCGCGCCCGCCTCGTGGGCGGCCTCCCCCGCCGCGCGCACGTCCTCGAGGCAGCCGAAGAAGTTCGGGTACTGGACCACCACCGCCGCGCTGTGCTTGGACAGGGCCTTCCGCAGGGCGTCGTGGTCGGTGACGCCGTCGCCGAGCGGGATCGGCTTGAGCCTGAGCCCGGGCCCCTCCGCGTAGGTCTCCACCACCTGGCGGTAGAGCGGGTTCACGCCGCGCGAGAACAGGATGGTGTCGCGCCCGGTCACCGAGTGGGCCATCAGGACCGCCTCGGCCAGCGAGGAGGCGCCGTCGTAGATCGAGGCGTTCGCCACGTCCATGCCGGTCAGCTCCGCCATCATGGTCTGGTACTCGAAGATCGAGCGCAGCGTGCCCTGGCTCGCCTCCGGCTGGTACGGGGTGTAGGCGGTGAAGAACTCGCCGCGGGAGATCAGGTGGTTGATGGGGCTCGGGATCGCGTGATCGTAGGAGCCCGCCCCCAGGAAGCACGCGTAGTCGGCGGCGGCCGCGTTGCGCCCGGCCAGCCGCTGCAGGTGGCGCACGAGGTCGGTCTCCGCCATCGCGGCGGGCAGGTTGAGCGGACGCGAGAGCCGCGCCTTGGTCGGGATGCGGGCGAGCAGGTCCTCGATGGAGGCGGCCCCGATGAGCCCCAGCATCTCCTTCTGCTGGGCGGGCGTGTTCGAGATGTAGCGCATGCGGCTCCCTTCCCCCGCCCTCTAGTGGCCCGCGCCCGCGGTGAGCTTCTCGTACTCCGCCGCGCTCATGAGGGCGGCGGCTTCCTTGGGATCGCTCATGCGGATGACCAGCATCCAGCCCGCGCCGTAGGGATCCGAGTTCACCAGCTCCGGCTTCTTGGGCAGCTCGGCGTTGACCTCGACCACCTCGCCCGACACCGGCGCGAACAGGTCCGAGACCGCCTTCACCGACTCCACCACCCCGAAGGTCTTCAGCGCGGTGACCCGCGTCCCCACCTTCGGCAGCTCCACGAACACCACGTCGCCCAGCTGCTCCTGGGCGAACGCGGTGATGCCGACCCGGGCCCGGTCGCCCTCGACCTTGGCCCACTCGTGCTCGCGCGTGTACTTGAGCTCCGCCGGAACGTTCGCCATCGCGCCTCTCCTAGGGCTTCTTGGTGTGCGAGGGATGAAACGGCGTCTTCACCACCCGGGCCGCGTGCTGAGCGCCGCGGATCTCCACGGTCAGCGCGGTGCCGACCGCGCTGTGCGCGGTCGCCACGTACCCCATGCCGATCGGGCGCTCCACCGACGGGCCGAACGAGCCGGAGGTGACCACGCCCACCGGCTGTCCGTCCGCGAGCAGACGGTAGCCGTGGCGGGGCACCGCGCGCTCCGCCATCTCGAACCCGACGAGCTTGCGCGGCACGCCCGCCGCCCGCATCGCCTCGATCGCGGCGCGGCCGATGAAGTCGCCCTTGGCCGGCTTCACCACCCAGCCCAGGCCGGCCTCCAGGGGATTGGTGGTCTGGTCGATGTCGTTGCCGTAGAGCGCGTACTTCATCTCGAGCCGCAGGGTGTCGCGGGCGCCCAGCCCGATGGGCTTGATGCCGTCGGCGCGTCCCGCCCCGAGCAGCGCGTGCCAGAGCTTCTCCGCCCCCTCCGCGGGCACGTACAGCTCGAAGCCGTCCTCGCCGGTGTAGCCGGTGCGGGAGATGATCGCGGGCACGCCCGCCACCGACCCGCGGGCGAAATGGTAGTAGCCGATGCCGGTCACGTCGCGATCGGCGAGGCGGCCGACCACCGCCTCCGCCCGGGGTCCCTGCACCGCCAGCAGCGCGGTCCGGTCGCTCACGTTCTCCCACTGCGCGCGCCCCTCGCTGTGCGAGGTGACCCACGCCCAGTCCTTGTCGATGTTGGACGCGTTCACGACCAGCATGTAGTGATCGGCGGCCAGCCGGTAGACGGTGAGATCGTCCACGATGCCGCCCTCGGGATAGCAGAGGACCGAGTACTGCACCTGGCCGTCCTGGAGCACGCCCGCGTCGTTGGTGCAGAGCCGCTGGATCACGGCGAGCGCGTCCGGGCCGCGTACCTCGAACTCGCCCATGTGGCTGATGTCGAAGAGGCCCACCGCGGAGCGCACCGTGCGGTGCTCGTCGATGATCCCGGTGTACTGCACCGGCATGTCCCAGCCGCCGAAGGGCACCATCTTCGCGCCCGCCGCGACGTGCACGTCGCGGAGCGGGGTGCGCTTGAGCGGAGTCGTACCGTGGGTGTCCGTCATTCGGGTTGGTCCGGCGGCCTCATCTTAATGGATGGCCTCCGGGGTCGCAACGATGGTGTAGCCGCGGCTCTCCATGCAGGCGACCCACTCCCGCTCGAAGCGCGAGCGGCCGTGGACGCTCACCGCGCCGCCCGCGATGCCGCCCGCCCCCGCGCCCGCGATGAGCCCCTCCGTCGCGACGGAGTCGGTGGACGCCGGCAGTCCGGTGATGAGGCCGCCCACCGAGGCCCCCGCGATGCCCAGCGTGAACAGGTTGCGGAGCACGTTGCCGGTGGGCGACACGTCCGCGTTGTAGTTGGTGCGGTAGCCCACCTCCGCCTTGCAGTCCGCGATGTCGAGGCGGTGCTGGGTCGCGGTCTGCGCGCGCGCGGCCACCGTGTCCGGCACCGTGGTGGATCCGCAGCCGGAGGCGGTGAGCGCGGCGGCCAGCGCCAGGCCCGCGAGCCGGCCCGCCATCATCGATCCCTCATCCGGCGAGGACCCGGCCCAGCGCCTCCACGAAGCGGTCCACGTCGGCGTCGGTCATGGCCAGCGAGCAGGCCCCCAGTCCCCGCTGCGAGAGCAGCACCCCGTCGTTGACGAGGCCCAGGAACGTGCGGGCGGGCGCCTGCGCGTCGTCGGGGCGGGTCGAGCGGTAGTCGCTGAGCTTCTTCCGGGTGTGGTGGATCCAGAACAGCGAGCCCACCCCGGTCACCTGCCCGGGGTAGCCGGTCCGGCGCAGCAGGCGCCGCACCCCGTCGCGCACCCGCTCGCCCAGCGCGTCCAGGCGGGCGTAGGCCTCGGGGGTGAGCTGCTCCATGGTGGCCACGCCGCCCGCCATCGTGAGCGGGTTGGCGTTGAAGGTGCCGCCGTGGTTGATGCGGCCCTTGCCCTCGCGCGGATCGTAGAAGTTCATGACGTCGGCGCGCCCGCCGAAGGCGCCCACCGCGAGGCCGCCGCCCATGATCTTGCCCAGGGTCGTGAGGTCGGGCCGGATCCCGAACCGCTCCTGGGCGCCGCCGCGGCCCACCCGGAAGGAGATGACCTCGTCGAAGATCAGCAGGATGCCGAGGCGCTCGGTGACCTCGCGCAGCCGCGCGAGGAAGCCCTCGCGCAGCGGGATCAGCCCCGCGTTGGCGAGCAGCGGGTCGATGATGAGCGCGGCGATGTCGCCCCCCTGCTTCTCCAGGATCTTCGCGCACGCGTCCGCGTCGTTCCACGGGAGCGTGACCACGTGCTTCGGCACCATGGGCGGCACGCCCGCCGACCACGCCACCGACTTCGGCCGCTTGCGCGAGCCGGCGCTGGCCGGATCGGGCGCCACGCTGACCAGCACCCAGTCGTGGGTGCCGTGATAGGCGCCCTCGAACTTGGCGATCTTGGCCCGGCCGGTGAAGGCGCGCGCCACCCGCACCGCGTGCATGGTGGCCTCGGTGCCGGAGTTGGCGAAGCGCACGACCTCCAGACCGGGAATCCGCGCGGTCAGGATCTCGGCGAGACGGATCTCGTGCTCGCTCGGGCCCGGGAACGACATGCCGTGCACCGCCGCGTCCTGGATCGCCTTCACCACCGCCGGGTTGGCGTGGCCCAGGATCAGGCTCGTGTAGTTGCCGTTGAAGTCGAGCCGCTCCACCCCGTCGGCGTCCCAGACGCGCGGTCCCTCGCCGCGGGTGATGTAGAAGGGGTAGGGATCGAAGAACGTCGTGGTGCGGCTGTTGCCGCCCGGCATGACCCGCAGCGCTTCCTCGAAGAGCTGGCGCGAGCGGGGTGTCTTGGCCCGGTAGTCGGTGATGGCGCGCTCCAGTGTCATGACCCTTCCCTCCTCTCGAGATGCGTCATTCGATCGCGGTGTCGAGGGACCGGATGCTGTCCCGAAGCATCGCATGAGCCTCGGCCACTGTCACGCGGCGGAACGTCAGCCGACCCCCCGGCTTGAGCTGGGCGATGCGCGGGAGGTCGAACGAGCACACGGTGGCGATCTTCGTGTAGCCGCCCGCCGACTGACGGTCGGCCAGCAGCACGATCGGCTGCCCGTCCCCGATGACCTGGACGCCGCCCATCGGGACGCCGTCCGAGACGATGTCGTGCCCGCGGGTGTGCTCGATGAACGGCCCCTTGAGCCGCGCGCCCATCCGGTCGCTCTGCGGCAGGAGCTCGTACGGGCCCGCCAGGAAGGTGGCGATGCCCGCCGGCGTGAAGCGGTCGTCCTGGGGCCCGAGCGTCACCGCCACCTCGGACTCGGTCCCGTACACCGGCGCGCGGCCCGCGCGCAGCCGGCGAGGACGCGCCGCCGCGGCAGGGCCGAGCGGCAGCCGGTCCCCCTTGCGCAGCGCGCGCCCCTCGATCCCGCCGAGGCGCCCGCGCACGTAGGTGGAGCGGGAGCCCAGCGCGGGGGGCGTGTCGATGCCGCCCGCGATGGCGACGTAGGCGCGCACGCCCGCCCGCGCGGCGCCGAGCCTGAGGACGTCCCCGGCCCGGAGCGGCACCGCCTCCCACATCGGGATCGCGGCCCCGTTCACGGTGGGCGCCATGTCCGCGCCGGTCACCGCGACCAGGCGCGCGTCGGTGAATTCGAGGCGCGGGCCCATCAGCGTGCACTCGAGCGCGGCCGCGCCGTCCGGGTTGCCGACCAGACGATTGGCGAGCAGGAAGGCGGCGCGGTCCATCGGACCCGAGGTGGGAATGCCCACGCGCAGGTGCCCGAAGCGGCCCGCGTCCTGGATGGTGGTGAGCGGGCCGCCGTCCTGGACGGACAGCGCGCTCACGAGGCGACCGAGATCGCGGGCACGTACCGGCCCGCCGCGACCTCCACCGCGATCGCGTCGTACTCCGCGCGATCGATGGCGCGGAAGCGCACGTGATCGCCCGCCCGCAGCAGGATGGGGTCGGCCGCCTCCGGATCGTAGAGGCGCACCGGCGTGCGCCCGAGCACCCAGAAGCCGCCCGGACTCTCCACCGAGTAGATGCAGCACTGGATGCCCCCGATGCTGACGCTGCCGGGCGGGGTCTTGGTGCGGGGGTTCACCAGCCGGGGGATCGTGAGGCGCTCCGGCATGCCGGTCATGTAGGGCAGGCCCGGCGTGAAGCCCACGAAGTACACGTAGTAGTCAGCGCTCGCGTGCAGGCGCGCGACCTCGGCGGGCGTCAGCCCGAGCTTCTCGGCCGCCGCGTCCAGCTCGAAGCCCAGCTCGCCCCCGTAGCAGCACGGCAGCTCCACGGTGCGGGCCGGCGGCAGCACCTCGGGCCGCGCCTCGTCGTACAGCGCGCGCAGGGTCGCCTGCAGCGCGTCGTAGCCGATCACGAGCGGGTCGTAGTAGACGAGCAGCGCGCGGTAGGTCGGGACCGTCTCCTCGATCCCGGGCGGGCGCCGCTGCCGGAGCAGGTACTCCAGCGCGAGGACGCGGGCGTTCAGCTCCCGGTTCACCTCGTCCCCCAGCTCGACGGAGACCGCACGGTCCCCGCAGGGCAGGAGCCGCGGCTCGGGCCAGATGGTCACCGGGCGCGAGGCGTCAGATCGCGGCCAGCGCGTGGTTCGGCAGGTCGGTGATGAACATGTGGCCCGGGCTGTGGGTGATCATGAACGAGGGCTTGGAGGCCAGGGCCACCGCCTGCGGCGTGACCCCGCAGGCCCAGAACACCGGCGTCTCGCCCGACCGCACGCCCACCGAGTCGCCCCAGTCCGGCCGGTCGATGTCGGCGATGCCGATCGCGCCCGGATCGCCCACGTGCACCGGCGCCCCGTGCGCGTCGGGGAAGCGGGCGGAGGCGGTCACCGCCTTCGAGATCAGCCCGGTCGGGATGGGGCGCATCGAGACCACCATGGGCCCGTGGAACTGTCCGGCGGGCCGGCATTGGATGGAGGTCTTCCACATCGCCACGTTCTTGCCCTGCTCGATGTGGCGCATGGGGATGCCCGCGTCCAGCAGCGCCCACTCGAAGGTGAACGAGCAGCCGAGCAGGAACGCCACCAGGTCGTCCCGCCAGAAGGGACGGACGTCCGTGACCTCGTCCGCGAGCACCCCGTCCTTGTAGATCCGGTAGCGCGGGATGTCGGTGCGGAGATCGGCGCCCGGCGCGACGCCCACCGGCTCCGGGGAGCCGACGTCGGTCACCTCGATCAGCGGGCAGGGGCGCGGGTTGCGCTGGCAGAAGAGCAGGAAATCGTAGGCCTGCTCCTTCGGCAGCACCGCCAGGTTGGCCTGCACGTAGCCGGGGGCCAGGCCCGCGGTGACGCCGGTCAGGCGGCCGGCGCGGATGTCGGCGCGGATCTCCTTCGGGTGTCGAGCATCGATCGGCATCGTGAGCCTCCGGACGTCTACTTGAGGTGCCCGAGCCGCGGCCAGAGCTCGGGGTTGCCCAGCACGTGGGGCCGCTCGCCCCGCAGCACGCGCAGCATCTCGGCGGTGACCTGGAGCGCCATGGCCCGCATGGTCTCGCGGGTGACCCCGGCCACGTGGGGCGAGACGATCACGTTCTCGAGCTGGAAGAGCCGGTTGTCGGACGACGCGGGCTCCTCCTCGAACACGTCGATTCCCGCCGCGCGAATCTTCCCGGTCTCGAGTCCGGCCACGAGGGCATTCTCGTCCTGGGTCTTGCCCCGGGACGTGTTGACGAAGATCACGCCGTCCTTCATCCGGGCGACGGCGGCCGCGTCGATCATGTGGTGCGTCTCCGCGGTGTGCGGGGTGTGGCAGGTCAGCACGTCGGCCTGGCGCAGCACCGAGGCCATGTCGGGCATCGGCTCGACCCCCCGGTTGCGCACCTCGTCCGGCGGGACGTACTTGTCGTAGCCGATCACCCGCATGCCCATCGCGCCGGCGATCTTCGCCACCCGCCGCCCGATGTTGCCCACCCCGATGATCCCCAGCGTCTTGCCGTGGAGCTCCACGAAGCCCTGCCAGCGCCCCTTGCCCCAGTCGGCCTTCCGGGTCCGCTGGTCCACCACCACCGCCTGCTTGGCGCAGGCCAGCATCAGCATGATGGCGTGCTCCGCCACCGAGTTGGAGTTGGACCCGGGGGCATGCACCACCGCGATCCCCAGATCGGTCGCGGCGGGCAGGTCCACGATGTCGAGCCCGACCCCGTGCCGGCCCACGACCTTCAGCTTCGGGCAGGCGGCCATGAGGCTCCGGGTGCACGCGGGCCTGGAGCGGAACAGGATGCCGGCGGCGTCCCTGGCCACCGCCACCATGGCGGCCTCGCTCTCGGCGTCGGTCACGATCACCCGCGCCTCCGCCTCCAGCTGCGCCACGCCGTCGGGATGGATGGGACCTCCGAGGACCACCAGGGGCTTCACGGCCCGCATTATAGCGAGAAGGGCCCGCCCCGTCACGCCGGGCGCCCCGGCCGCCGGCACGTCTCATGCGGGGCCCTCGGGCATGACCTCGCTCGCGGCGCTCCGACGGAAGGCCACCGCCTGCACCGCCTGTCCGCTCTATCGCGACGCCACCCAGACCGTGTTCGGCGAGGGCGACGCCCACGCCTCGATCGTGCTGGTCGGCGAGCAGCCCGGAAACGAGGAGGACCTCGCCGGCCGGCCGTTCGTGGGACCGGCGGGACGCCTCCTGGACCGAGCGCTCGCGGAAGCCGGCATCGCCCGCGCGGACCTCTACGTCACCAAGCCCGCTCGGTGCTCGGCCGCGCGGTCACGATCACCGCGAGCCGCGGCCGCGGGCTGACCTCGCCCGAGGGCTATCGCACCGTCGTGACCGTGCATCCCTCCGCGCTGCTGCGCATCCCCGATCCCGATGAGCGGAAGGACGCCGAGCAGCGCTTCGTCGCGGACCTCCGGGAGGCCGCCCGCGTCGCGCACCACGCCATTCGTGCGCGCGAGGAAGAAACAACCGGGTAATTCTTCCAGAACGCCCGCTCCGTGACGTCACTCCACCGGGCCGCGACCCGCCCGGAATGCGGGCCCGGTGCCCTCGCCTCCACGCGTCACCGCTGGCACGTCGCTTGAACTTTCCGCGCGTGCTCATTTCATCCCTTGCTGCGGCCCGCGAGGCCGGGAGATTCCCACCATGACGCAACCGGCGCTTCTGGCCAGCCATCCGGACAACGAGCGTTCACCCGACGCGGCCATTGTCATGCCCGCTCAGCACACGTGCTGGGCGGTGGTGCTCGCCGGCGGCGAGGGCATGCGACTTCGCCCGCTCGTGCGGCAGGTCGTCGGCCACGATCGCCCGAAGCAGTACGTCCCGCTCCTCGGCGCGCGCACCTTGCTGCGCCAGACGCTGGATCGCGTGGGACTGGCCATTCCCACGAGCCGCACCCTGGTGGTGACGGTGCGCCATCACGCGGGCTACATCGCGGAGGAGTTTGCGACGCCGCCCCGGCCCACGATCCTCGCCCAGCCGCTCGACCGCGGGACCGCCCCCGGAGTGCTCTATCCGGCCCACTGGATCGCGTGGCGCAATCCCGAGGCCACTGTCGCCGTCTTCCCGTCCGATCACTTCCTGCTCGGCGCCGCCTCGTTCATGGCCCACGTGGCCGAGATCGCGGCGTGGGTGGAGCGGAACCCGGGTCGCCTGGTCCTGCTGGGAGCCCAGCCCACCTCGCCCGAGGTGGAGTACGGCTGGATCGAGCCCGGAGAGGTCCTGGGCGAGGCGTCCAGCGGCCCGATCCGGGCGGTGCGGCAGTTCTGGGAGAAGCCCGCGGTGGCGCGGGCGCGGGCCTGCATGACCGCGGGGCATCTCTGGAACACCTCGGTCATGGTGGGTAAGGTGGCGACACTGGTGCACGTCGGCAGTCAGGTCCTGCCGGATCTCAGTGAGCGTCTGGCTCGCATCGAGCCCTTCGCGGGCACGCCCAGCGAGGCCGACGCGGTCCGCCAGGCCTACGAGCTGATGCCGAGGACGAACTTCTCGCGCGCCGTGCTGGAGGTCGCCCCGGAAGCGCTGGCGGTGTCCCGGCTGCCGCGGATCGTCTGGTCGGATCTCGGCAGCCCGCATCGCGTCATGGAAGCGCTGACCCGGATGCGGATCCGCCCGGACTGGGCACGAAACCTCGCCACCTCCGCCTGAGCGGGAAGAGAGACGGCCGGATCCGCGGCGACGCGGATGCCGGCACCCGACGGGGAGCCGGCCGGCTCGGGGCGAGCCGGCCGTGCTGCGTTCAGCAGCCGGTCAGGCGGAAGCGGCCGCCCGGGCGACGGGGCGCAGCGGTGGGGGCGGCGTCACGGTCACGTGAAGGTCGCAGTATTCCTGCAGCAGATCCGGGCATTGCTCCCGGATCTCCGCGAGCACTCCGGGCGCCGTCTTGCCGAGACGGAGGAGCGTGGCCGCCCGCGTCAGGACCCGCTGCTGACGCGCCAGCTCGTGCTGCATCTCGGATATCTCCTTGGTCCGCCGACCAATCTCGGCCAGCAGCGACGCCTCCAGCCGGTGCCCGTCGGTCATGGTAACGCTCCTTTCTCTCGGGGCGGTCGATCCGCGACCGGTGCCCACGATCCCGGGGTGAAAGCAAGCCGTCTGCCACGTGGCGACCGCGCGCCGGGTCCGGTTTCCACACGCGCGCGCTCGGGTTTTCGGTTCGCGGCCTCGCGCCCCGGCGAGAGGGGCATGCGGTCTTTACCGGGTAGGAACTTCTCGATCCCGCCCGGGCGGATCTGGAGTGCGCCGTTCTTACCGTGGCGGATGGACGGCATCTCGTCGCGGCGCGCGCCAACGGCGCGCTGCAACCGCGGGTTTCACTTCACCGCCGCGGCGTTCCAGCGCATCGGGGCTGCGGCACGGCGATTGCTCGACGGAGGGGCATGGCAGCGAAACCCAACATCTTGATCGTCGACGACGAGGAGGACTCGCGCGCCGCTCTGCAGACCGTCCTCGGAACCTGGGGCTTCGCCACCGACGTCGCGGCCGAAGGGCGCGAGGCGCTGCAGAAGGCGGCCTCGCTGCACCCGTCCCTGGTCGTGACCGACCTGATGATGCCCGACATGGACGGCCTGAGGCTGCTGAGCGCGCTGCAGCAGGAGATGCCCCGGGTGCCCGTCATCATCCTCACCGGCAGGGCCACGGTCGACACCGCGGTGTCCGCGATGCGCCAGGGCGCCTACGACTACCTGACCAAGCCGGTGGACCTGGACCGGCTGCGGCTGCTCATCGAGAAGGCGCTCGAGCGCGCACGCACGCTGGACGAGATCACGATCCTGCGCCGGCGCGTCAAGGACGTCTGGGGCCTGGGCCGCCTCATCGGGCGCAGCGCCCCGATGCAGGAGGTCCACCGTCTGATCGAGCAGGCCGCGCTCACCCCCGCGCCGGTGCTGATCCACGGCGAGACCGGCACCGGCAAGGAGCTGGTGGCGCGCACGCTGCACGAGCTCTCGGCGCGGGCGGACGGGCCGTTCGTGGCCGTCAACTGCGCCGCGATGCCCGAGACATTGCTGGAGAGCGAGATCTTCGGCCACGAGCGGGGCGCCTTCACCGACGCGCGGGACCGCCGCGAGGGCTGCTTCGAGCTGGCCCACGGCGGCACCCTGCTGCTCGACGAGGTGGCCGAGATGCAGCCGGGCACCCAGGCCAAGTTCCTCCGGGTGCTGGAGGAGGGCTCGTTCCGGCGCCTCGGCGGGAAGACCGAGATCTCGGTCGACGTGCGGGTGGTGGCCGCCACCAACAAGGACCCGGTCGCGGCGATGAAGGACGGGACGTTCCGGGAAGACCTCTACTACCGGTTGAACGTGTTCACGCTCACGGTGCCGCCGCTGCGGCAGCGCATCGACGACATCCCCCTGCTGGTGACCGGCTTCATCGAGGAGTTCAACGGCAAGTACGACAAGCGGGTCTCCGGCGTGGACGACGCCACGTTGAAGGTCCTGATGTCGCACAACTGGCCGGGCAACGTGCGGGAGCTGCGGAACGTGGTGGAGCGGGCGTTCATCGCCTGCGAGGGGGACGTCATCACCCCGCGCATGCTGCCGGGCGGCAGCACGTCCAGCGCGGCCGCTCTCACCGCGTGGAGCGGCGATCCCGACTCCCTCACCGCGCCCATCGGGCTACCCCTGCGGGAGGTCGAGAAGCAGTTCGTGCTGCGCACGCTGGCCGCCGAGAACAACAACAAGACGCGCGCCGCAGACCGGCTCGGCATCAGCACGAAGACCCTGCACAACATGCTGCAGCGCTGGGGTCTCCTTCACAAGCAGCCCACCCGGACGGGGACGTGATCACCCGGATGCGAGCGACCGTGAGCGAGGTGGCGCGCGACCTCCGGTCCCGCCTGGACGCGCTCGAGCGCGCGCTGGCGGGGCTCCCGCCGGGGCGGGAACGGGAGACCGTCGAGGACGAGGTGCACGCGCTGCGGGACACGGTGGAGCGTCTGGAGGGCGTCGAGCGCGAGGAGCGGCACCAGTTCGGGCACGACCTGCGGGTGCCGCTCAACGCGATCGCGGGCTGGACCCACATCCTGCGGCTCGACGCCACCGGCAGCGGCACCGTGCAGCGCGCGGTTGACGTGTTCGAGCGGAACGTCCGGGCGCTCACCCGCCTGATCGAGACCTACACCGCCGCGGCCGACCGGCGCTAGCCGGCCGGCCTCGGCGCCGCGATCAGCGCGGCGAGCCGCTCCGGGTCCACCGGCTTCACGAGGTGCTCGTCGAAGCCCGCCTCCTGCGACCGCCGGTGGTCCTCGGGCAGACCGTAGCCGGTGAGCGCCACCAGCCGCACGCCGGCCCCCACCTGGGCGCGCACGCGCCGCGCCACCTCGTACCCGTCGATCCCGGGCAGCCCCACGTCCACCAGCGCGATGTCCGGCCGTACCGCGAGGATGGTCTCCACGCCGTGCGGGCCGTCCTCCGCCTCGTGCACCTCGTGGCCCCCGTGCTCGAGCAGGAAGCGCAGCATGTCCCGGCTGTCGCGGCTGTCCTCCACCAGGACGATGCGGCGCGGTGATCGCGCCGGAGGCGCCGGGGCCCTCGCGGCGTCCAGGGCGGGGGCGGGGCACTGGGGCAGCTCCACCGTCACCGTGCTGCCGTGCCCTCGCCCCGCGCTCTCCGCCGACACGCGCCCGCCGTGGAGCTCGGCCAGGCGGCGCACCAGCGTGAGGCCGATGCCGAGCCCGCCCTCGGCCCGCTCCATGGTCCGCTCGCCCTGGAAGAACAGATCGAAGACCCGCTCGATCATGTAGGGCGTCATGCCGGCGCCGGTGTCGCGGACCGCGAGCCGCGCGGTCTGTCCGTCGCCCTGCACCGTGACCTCGATGGCCCCGCCGCGCGGCGTGTACTTGACCGCGTTGGAGAGCAGGTTCATCACGATCTGCTCGACGCGGGCCTGGTCCGCCTCGACCCAGGCGGGCTCCGCGCGCACCGTGATCCGGTGGCTCGGCTGCCCGCCCTCCGGCATGAGCCCGAGCACGCAGCGCTCGGCCACGTCGCGGAGGTTCACCGGCACCCGCACCAGCCGGATCTTGCCGGTGGTGACCCGGCCCACGTCCAGGAGATCGTCGACCAGACGGCCCAGCTGGCGCACCTGGCGGGCGATCACCGCACGGGCCCGGCGCACCGCGTCCCCGTCGGGCGCGTCGGACTGGGTCTCCAGCACGCGCACCGCGGTGTTCACCACGTCGAGCGGGTTCCGCAGCTCGTGGCCCAGCATTGCGAGGAACTCGTCCTTGGCCCGGTTGTTGCCCTCCGCTTCCTCGCGGGCCTGCTGCTCCCGCGCGAAGAGGGCCGCCCGCACGTCGGCGGCCTGCCGCTCGAGGGTGACGTCGCTCACGATGCACACCAGGCCGCTGACCACGTCGCCTTCCAGCACCGGGTCGACCAGGACCCGCAGCCAGCGCGATCCCTTCTGGAAATCGAGCGTCTCCCGCCGGCGGCTCTGCCCCACCCGCGCGAGCAGCGCGGGCTCGTCCGAGCCTCCGAGCTGCCGACACACCTCGGGCCACGGCCGCCCCACCAGGTCGGCGGGCCGCGCATCGAGCAGGGCTGCGAGGGCCGCGTTGGCCCGGGCCACCGTGCCGTCCGCAGCCAGCAGGCAGATGCCGTCGCCGATGGCGTCGAACGTGACCTGCCAGCCGCGGCTGGCCGCGCGCAGGCCCTCCTCGGCCCGGCGCAGCCGCAGCAGGGAGTGGATGGTGGCCAGGAGCACCGCGGGCTCCACCGGATCGGTCAGATAGCTGTCCGCGCCTCCCTCGTAGGCCAGGTCCGCGGCCTTGTCGGTCACGAACGTGGCCGAGATGTGGACGATGGGGACGGTCACGGTGCTCTCCCGGGCCCGCAGCCGCCGGCACACCTCGAAGCCGTCCATGTCGGGCAGGTTCACGTCCAGGAGGACCAGGTCCGGGCGCCGCTCCGCGGTGAGCCGCAGGGCGTCCGCGCCGGTGCCGGCCTCGACCACCTCGAAGCTGGCGCGCCGGAGCAATTGCGTGCGCGCGTACCGCGAGGCCTCGTAGTCGTCCACGTTGAGGATCAGGCCGCGGGGATCAGCCACGGGCACCCTCCCGCGGAGCCATCGGGCCGAGGGCGGCGCGGAGGTGCTCGCCCTCGTCGGCGGTGGCCAGCGCCTGCTTGGAGAGGATGCAGCGGGCGTGGGGGGCGAGCCGGCGCCGCTCCTCGTCGGTCAGGACCTTCGAGCTCAGCACCACCACCGGGATGTCCACCGTGGCCGGGTCCTCCTTGAGCCGGCTCAGCACCTCGAACCCGGACATCTGCGGCATCACCAGGTCGAGGACGATCGCATCGGGCCGCGAGGCGTGCGCCTCGCGCAGCCCGGCCAGGGGATCGGCCGCCTCGGTGACGAGGAAGCGCGCCCCGGCCAGGTGGGCGCGCACCAGGTAGCGCGCGATCTCGTCGTCGTCGATCACGAGCACGCGCCGGTCGCGGCCGCGATCCAGGAGGCGGTTCAGGGTGCCGAGCAGCCACGCGGGATGCACCGGCTTCATCGCGTAGGCGTCGGCGCCGAGGGCCAGGCCCTTGGCCTGGTCGTCGATGCTCGAGACCACCACCAGCGGCACGGTGGCCGTCTCCGCCCCCGCCCGCACCTCGCCGATGAACGACCAGGCGTCCTCGCCGGCGAGCCGGATGTCGAGCACGATGGCCATCGGGCGCATCAGCGCGAGGAGCCGGCGCGCCTCGGGCAGCGTACGCGCCATGAGCGGATGGTAGCGCGAGCCGCGGAAGTAGTGCTCGTAGAGCAGGAGATCCTCGGCCCCGTCCTCGACCACCAGCACCGGGTCCTTGTCCGGCGGCACGCTGGCCCGCGAGGCCTGGGCCTCCGCGACGCCGGTCTCCGCCGCCTCGGGCACGGTCGGGAACCGCATGGGCAGGGTCGCGGTGAACGTCGAGCCCACCCCCGGCGCGCTCTCGAGCGTCACCGAGCCGCCCAGGAGGGTGGCCAGGCGCCGGACGAGCGGCAGCCCGAGCCCGGTGCCCCGCACGCGGCGCTGCAGCGGGTTGTCCAGCTGGCCGAACTCGTCGAAGATGCGCTGCTGGTCGACGGGGGGGATACCGATGCCGGTGTCGGCCACCGCGAAGGCGATCTGGGGGCCGTGGGGCCCGGCGCCGGCCATCCGCGCGGTGACCCGGATCTCGCCCCGCTCGGTGAACTTGAGCGCGTTGGAGAGGAGGTTCCGCAGGATCTGGGAGACCTTGCCCTCGTCGGTGTGCATCGGGGGCAGCCCGTCCGGCTCCTCGAAGACGAGGCTCACCTGGTCGTTCAGCAACAGCGGCCTGAGCATGCCCCGGAGGGCGGCGAAGAGGTCGCGCACCTCGAACTCGGCCGGGCGCACCACCACCTTGCCCGCCTCCACCTTGGCCAGATCCAGGAGGTCGTCCACCAGCTCGGTGAGGTCCTCGGCGGCGCGGCGGATGTAGCCGACCTGCCGCTGCTGCTCCGGGCCGAGCGGCCGATCGGTGTCCTCCAGGAGCAGCCGCGAGAGCGCCAGCATCGAGTTGAGCGGGGTGCGGAACTCGTGGCTCATGTTGGACAGGAAGCGCGACTTCATCTCGTCCGCGCGGCGGAGCGTGTCCGCCTTCTCGTCGAGCTCCGCGTAGAGGGCCAGGACCCCGCGGTTGGTGTCCTGCAGCTCCGCGTTGAGCCGGGACAGGTCCTCCTGGCGCTGGCGCAGCTCCTCGAGCGTGCGCAGGAGCTCCTGGTTCTGCTGCCGGACCTCCTCGAGGGCGCCCTGGGGCGTCTCGCGCGCCAGGGCGTCGGCCAGCGCGCGCACGTCCTGGGGGCCCAGCGCCGGCGCGCGGCGCGGGAACAGCTTGCCGAGCCGGACGGTCGTCCCCGCCCCCGGACGGCTCTTCACCTCGAAGCGGTCGACCAGGCGCCGGGCTCCGAGCAGGCCCAGGCCCATCCCGGTGGAGGAGCGGTAGCGCCCGGCCAGCACCCCCTCGAGGTCCGGGATGCCGGGCCCGACGTCGCTCACCTGCACCAGCAGGAGCTGGGGGGCGAGCCGTCCCTCCACCGCGATCTCCACCTTGCCGCCGCCCGCGTACATGAACGCGTTGCGGGCGATCTCGGACACCGCGGTGGCAATCCGGGTCTGGTCCCGCGTCTCGAAGCCCAGGCGGGCGGCGATCTGACGCGCCCGCTGGCGCGCGGCCACCACGTCGGGCTCCTGCCGGATGACGAGCGAGATGAGGGGCAGGCTCATGGCCGTCTCAGGCGCGCGGCCACCACCGTCACGTCGTCGCGACCGCGGCTCCAGTCCCGGTAGAGCACGCCCGCGACCAGCGCGGGGTGGCGGCCGGGCAGGCCCGGGTAGCGATCGAGCGCCCAGCGACTGCCGAGCCCATCGGAGTGCATCACCAGCAGCGCCTCGGCGGACCACGGGTAGGAGAGCTCGTTGATGCGTGCCGCGTCGTGCCCCGCGGTGCCGTTGCTCGACATCAGGTGGCGCGCCGTGCCGTTGGCGGCCACGACGCCCCCGACGTTGCCGAGCCCGGCGTAGGTCAGCACGCGGCGGGCCCGGTCGATGCGGGCCACCGAGACCGCCGCGCCGCGGCTGCCGCGGAGCGCGTCGTGGATCGCGGCCACCAGCGCGCGCGGGGAGGCGCCCGGATCCCCGCGGAAGATCTGGACCGCGCGGCGGGCGGCGGCGGCGGCCCCCTCGCCGTGGCCCAGGCCGTCGACCACGATGATCGCGGGGCGCTCCTGCTCCGCGGCCACCGCCCACGCGTCTCCGCACACCGCCTCACCCGCCCGGGCGACGCTCACCGCGCCCACGTCGAGCCGGCCGGCCGCGGTCTCGGGAGCGCCCACCACCGCGAGGATCACGGTGCCGCCCGGACACGTGGAGTACACCTCCACCCGGGTGGCGAGCCGCTCCACTGCCCCGAGTCCGGTTCCGGGACTGCCCGCGGTCGAGAAGCCGTCGCGGAAGCACTCGGTCACGGAGGCCATGCCCGCGCCGCGATCGAGCGCGAGAAGCTCCACCGCGGGGGCTCCCTCCGGCGCGCGCGCGATGAGGTGGCCGCCGCCGCCGTGCTTCACGAGGTTGGTGCCGAGCTCGTTGACCACGAGGGCCAGCCGGCCCTGCTGGTCGGCGTCGAGCCCCACGCTCTGGGCGAGGGCGAGGATCTGGCGCCGCGCCTCCCCCACCTGGCTCGGCTCGAAGACCGGGAACGGATCGGGGGCCGTCAGGAGGGTCATTGCCACCGCGTGATGCGCACCCGGGTCCCCTGCCCCGGCGTGGACACGATGTCGAACTCGCTCGAGAGGCGGCGCGCCCCGCCGAGCCCCAGCCCGAGACCGGAGCCGGTGCTGAAGCCGTCTCGGAGGGCCTGGGCCACATCCGCGATGCCGGGCCCCTTGTCCTCGAAGGTCAGCCGCAGCCCGCGTCGCGTCCCCTCCTGGAGGGCTTCCATCCGAGTGGTGCCGCCGCCGCCGTGGATCACGGTATTGCGCGCCAGCTCGCTCGCCGCGGTGACGATCTTGGTCTGGTCCACGAGGCTGAAGCCGAGCCCCACCGCCCACTGGCGGGTCATCTGACGGATCCGCACCACGTCCTCGTCGGAATGAACCCCGAAGACCTCCTCGCGAACCGCGGGCATCGGGAGTCTAGCGCTCCGTCAGGCGACGGCGGATGAGAGCCATCCCCTTCTCCGCGTTCAACGCGGTGGACACGCCGTCGAGGTTCAGACCCAGCTCCACCAGCGTGATCGCGACCGCGGGCTGCATGCCGACCACCACCGTGTCCGCGTCGAGCACCCGGGCCATCTTGGCGATGTTGCCGAGCGCGCGACCGATGAACGAGTCGACGATCTCGAGCGCCGAGATGTCGATCAGCACCCCGCGGGCCCGGTGCCGGACGATCTGCTCGGTGAGCTCGTCCTGCAGCGCCATGACGAGCCGGTCGTGCATCTCCACCTGGATGGTGACGAGCAGCACGTCCCCCATCTTGAGGATGGGGATCCGCTCGCCGGACGGCTTGCCGTCAAGCACGGGCCCGCGACCGCGTCACGGAGGCGCCGGTCCGGCTGAGGGCCAGCAGCAGCGCGTCGGCCAGGGTCGCCTTGGTGGCGACGGTGCCGAGGTCGACGCCCAGGTGCACGATGGTCTGCGCGATCTGGGGCCGGATGCCGCTGATGATGCACTCCGCGCCCATGAGCCGCGCGGCGCTCACCGTCTTGAGCAGGTGCTGCGCCACCAGGGTGTCGACGGTGGGCACCCCGGTGATGTCCACGATGGCGATCGACGCCCCCGTCTCCACGATCCGCTGGAGCAGGCTCTCCATCACCACCTGCGTGCGCTCGCTGTCGAGCGTGCCGATGAGGGGGACCGCGAGGATCCCCTCCCAGAGCGCCACCACCGGAGTCGACAGCTCGAGCAGCTCGCGCTGCTGGCGCTCGATGACCTCCTCGCGCGTCTTCTGGAACGCCTCGGTGGTGTAGAGGCCGAGGCGGTCCAGCAGGACGGTGGCGCCCCAGATCTCGCGCGCGAGGGCCTCCGGGTCCGCGCGATACTCCTCGCGCAGGCGGTTGAACAGCGGCTCCTTGACCGAGAGGACGAACATCGCGGTCTCGACCGGCGTGGAGCCATGCCGGGCGCGCGAGGTGGACAGCTCGGCCAGCATCTCGCGCAGCGTGGCGAAGGCGGAGCCGTCGATGTCCCCGCTCGCGTCCTCGCCCAGCGCCAGCGCCAGGAGCCGGACGAAGCGGCGCGCCTGCTCCTCCACCTCGCTGCGGTCTTGCCGGCCGCGGATGTCCTTCGCCAGCGACGAGGTCCAGTCAGCAAGGATCTGCGACTCGTGCCCGCGCACGATCGACGCCAGACGGCTGCGCTGGTCCACCATGACGAGCTCCTGGTCCAGACGACAATGGCGGGCTGCCGCCCGCGGGGCTCTCATTAGACGCCGACCGCTCCGGGTTTTCAATACACACCACGGGGTAACTGTGCGGCCGGTAAAAACTTCCGGCCGCGCCTTCCCCCATTGACAAGCGAAATGTTTCGTCGATAATCACCGCACTCGCAGGCCGGCTCAGGCTCGCTTTCGATTGCCCAAGCGCCCCGACCCTTCGTCTCACTGGAGGAGACGCAGGCCATGATCGGACCCCGGCGAACCCGCCTGACGTCTCGCGCGACGGCCCCCCGGCCGCCCCGGCGTTTCCCCCTCCTGCCCGGCGCCTCGCGCCCGCCGCGGCGGGGCCCCCGCGCGGCGATCGCGCTCCTGCTCGCGCTGGGGCCGATCCTGACCGGCGCGGCCGCTCCCGGGCGGGCCGCCGCCGCGGAGAGACAGCTGACGTGGGCGGTGCACATCACGCTGGCTCCCACCTGGTTCGATCCCGCCGAGACCCCGGGGATCATCACGCCGTTCATGGTCCTCTACGCGCTGCACGACGCCCTCGTGAAGCCGATGCCGGGCAAGCCGATGACGCCCAGCCTGGCCGAGTCGTGGACCGCGTCGAAGGACGGGCTGGTCTACGAGTTCGTGCTGCGGAAGAACGTGCGCTTCCACGACGGCGACGTCATGACCGCCGAGGACGTGAAGTACTCCTTCGAGCGCTACCGCGGCGCGAGCGCCGCCCTGCTGAAGAGCAAGGTTGCGAAGGTGGAGGTCGTGGACCCCCTGCGGGTGCGCTTCACCCTCAAGAAGGCGTGGCCCGACTTCATGGCCTTCTACGCCACCCCCGCCACCGGCGCGGCCTGGATCGTGCCGAAGAAGTACGTCGAGCGCGTGGGCGAGGAGGGCTTCAAGAAGGCCCCGGTCGGCGCCGGTCCCTACAAGTTCGTGGCCTACAAGCCGGGGGTCGAGCTGACCCTCGAGGCCCACGAGGGCTACTGGCGCAAGCCGCCCGCGGTGAAGACCCTCGTCTTCCGCACCATCCCCGACGAGGCCACCCGGCTCGCCGCGCTCAAGCGCGGCGAGGTCGACGTGGCCTACTCCATCACCGGCCCGCTCGCCGAGGAGGTCAAGCGCACGAAGGGGCTCACGCTCGTCCCCACCTACTTCACGTTCACCACCTGGCTCGTCTTCCCGGACCAGTGGGACCCGAAATCGCCGTGGCACGACCGGCGGGTGCGCCTGGCCGCCAACCTGGCGATCGACCGCGCCGGCATCAACCAGGCGGTCTACCTCGGGCTCTCCAAGCTCTCGCACTCGTTCATCCCGCAGGGCATGGAGTACTACTGGGCCCCGCCGCCCTACGCGTACGACCCCACCCGGGCGCGCGCGCTGCTCGCGGAGGCGGGCTATCCGAACGGGTTCGAGAGCGGCGACCTCTCCGGCGACACGATCTACGGGGTGGCGATCGGCGAGCCGGTGGTCAACTACCTGCAGCAGGTCGGCATCCGGCTGCGCCTGCGGCCGATGGAGCGGGCCGCGTTCTTCAAGGAGTACGGCGAGAAGAAGCTCCGCGGGGTGATCTTCAGCGGCAGCGGCGCCCCCGGCAACGCCCCCACCCGCCTCGAGCAGTACGCGATCACGGGGGGCCGCTACGCGTACGGCGCGTACCCCGACATCGACGGGCTCTACACCGAGCAGGCCAACGAGATGAATCCGCGGGTGCGGGCGCAGATCCTGAACAAGATCCAGCAGATCATCCACGACCGGGCGATGTTCGGGCCCGTCATCGAGCCCGCGTTCCTGAACGGGGTGGGGCCGCGGGTCGAGGTGCACGGCCTGGGCCTCATCGCCAACCACGCCTACTCGGCCCCCTACGAGGACCTGAGGCTCAGGCGCCCGTGAAGCGCTACATCCTCAAGCGCCTCGGCTACGCGGCCATCTCGCTGGTCCTGCTGTCCGTCACCATCTTCCTGTTCGTGCGCCTCACCGGCGATCCCGCGGTGCTGCTGGTGGAGCCGGGGGCGAGCCAGGCCGACATCGAGGCCATCCACAAGCAGTTCGGGCTCGACCGGCCGCTCTGGGTCCAGTACGGGCAGTTCGTGTCGAGCCTGGTCCGGGGCGATCTCGGGAACTCGTTCTACTACCGCACGCCGGTCCTCGACCTCTACCTCTCGCGCCTGCCCCAGTCCCTGCTGCTCGCGGTGGCGGCGATGGCCTTCTCGCTCGTGATCGGCATCCCGACCGGGATCATCGCGGCGGTACGCGTCAACCGATGGTGGGACAGCGCGGGCAAGGTGTTCGCGCTGCTCGGGCTGTCGCTGCCCTCGTTCTGGGTGGGACTGCTCCTGATCCTCTTCTTCTCGGTCTACCTCGGATGGCTGCCGTCGTCGGGCTCGGGCTCGCTGGCCCACCTCCTGATGCCCGCCTTCGCGCTCGGCTGGTACTTCGCGGCCGCCCACATGCGGCTGACCCGCTCATCGATGCTCGAGGTCCTGGGCTCCGAATACGTGAAGCTGGCCCGGCTCAAGGGCCTGCCGGAGGCGCTCGTGATCAGCAAGCACGCCTTCAAGAACGCGTTGATCCCGGTGCTGACCCTGGCCGGCATCAACCTGGTCATCATGGTCAACGTGGCGGTGGTGGTGGAGACCGTCTTCGCGTGGCCCGGTATCGGCCGGCTGATGTACGAGGGCATCGCGTTCCGGGACTTCCCGGTGGTGCAGGCCACCGTGCTCCTGAACGGCGCGATGGTGGTGGTGGTGAGCCTGCTCGTGGACATCCTCTACGCGGTGATCGATCCCCGCATCCGGTTCGCCCGATGAACGGCGCGCGGGCCGCCACCCTCACCGCGGGCTGGCGCCTGGCCGCCGTCCGCGGCGAGGGGTTCCCGTGGATCGCCACCTCGCTGCTGGGCCTGCTCCTCTTCGTGGCGATCTTCGCCAACGTGCTCGCCCCGCACGACCCGGAGGTGGGCAGCCTCGGCGAGCGGTTCCGGCCGCCGGTGTGGCAGCAGGGCGGCAGCGAGAAGTTCCTGCTCGGCAGCGACCACCTGGGGCGCGACGTGCTCTCCCGGCTGATCTTCGGGGCGCGGGTCTCGGTGGTGGTCGGCTTCACCGCGGTCCTGGTCGCGGGCGTGATCGGTACCCTGCTCGGCATCCTGTCCGGCTACATCGGCGGCTGGGTCGACCAGGTCATCATGCGGATCACCGACACCTGGCTGGCCCTGCCCGCGCTCACCTTCGCGATCTTCCTCGCCGCGGTGGTGGGCCCGAGCGAGATGAACATCGTGATCATCCTCGGCCTCGTCTACTGGACGCGCTACGCGCGGGTCATCCGCAGCGAGGTCCTGTCGCTGAAGGAGCGGGACTTCGTGCGCCTGGCCATCGTGGCCGGCTGCTCCAAGGCCACGATCATGCGACGACACATCCTGCCCAACGTGCTGAACTCCGCCATCGTCCTCGGCACCCTCATGCTGGGGGTGGTGGTGGTGACCGAGGCCGCGCTCTCGTTCCTGGGGGTGGGCGTGCCCCCGCCCAAGCCCGCGTGGGGCCTCATGCTGGCCGACGGCAAGAAAGGCCTGATGGCGGGGTACTGGTGGCTCACCGTGCTGCCCGGCTGCTGCATCATGCTGATGGTGCTGTCCGCCAACCTCCTGGGTGACTGGCTCCGCGTGAAGCTCGACCCCCAGCTCCGCCAGCTGTGAGCGACGCGCCGCTCCTCGAGCTGCGCAACCTGTCCACGCACTACGTGAGCGCGCGGGGGACCCGCGTGGTGCGCGCGGTCGACGACGTGTCGCTCACTCTCGCGGCCGGCCGCACCCTCGGCATCGTGGGCGAGTCCGGCTCCGGAAAGAGCACACTCGCCCTCACCATCCTGCGGTTGCTGCCGCCCGCGGCGCGGATCACCAGCGGCCAGATGCTCTTCGAGGGCGAGGACCTGCTGAAGAAATCCGACGGCGAGATGCGCCGGGTGCGGGGCAAGCGCATCGCGATGATCCTGCAGGACCCGATGGCCTCGCTGAACCCGCTCTTCACCATCGGCGACCAGGTGGCGGAGCCGCTGCGCGTGCACGAGGGCGTCGGGCGCCGCACCGCGTGGGCGCGCGCCACCCAGCTCCTGAAATCGGTACGCATCTCCGCCCCGGAGGCGCGGGTGCGGGAGTATCCGCACCAGATGTCGGGCGGCATGCGCCAGCGCATCGTGGGAGCCATCGGCATCTCGTGCGCGCCGCGCCTGCTGATCGCCGACGAGCCCACCACCAGCCTCGATCTCACCATCCAGGCCCAGTACCTGAACCTGCTGCGCGACCTGCAGCGGGAGCACCGGCTGGCCCTGATCTTCATCACCCACAACCTGGGCATCGTGGCCAAGATGTGCGATCAGGTGGCGGTGATGTACGGGGGCCGACTCGTGGAGTGGGGACCGGTGACCCGGATCTTCGACGCGCCCGCCCACCCCTACACCCGCGCGCTGCTGGAGTCGATCCCGCGCATGGGCGACAGTCGCGAGCGCCTCACCGCGGTGGAGGGTCAGCCCCCCGACCTGGCCGCCCCGCCCTCCGGCTGCGCCTTCCACCCGCGCTGCCCGCAGGCGATGGCGCGCTGCCGCGAGGAGGCGCCGCCCGAGACCGTGATCGGCCCCACCCATACCGCGCGCTGCTGGCTGAACGTGCCGGCCGCGGTGGGCGCCGCCGCGCCCGCCACCGGGATCCGATGACCGAGCGTCCGCCCCTGCTGGAGGCGCGCGAGCTCACCAAGCACTTCCCGGTCCGCCGCGGGGTGCTCTCGAAGGTGGTGGGCGTGGTGCGCGCGGTGGACGGCGTGACGTTCTCCATCCCGGTCGGCAAGACCCTCGGGCTGGTCGGCGAGTCCGGCTGCGGCAAGACCACCACCGCCAAGATGGTGCTCCGCCTCGAGGACCCCACCGGGGGCTCGCTGCACTTCGACGGGCGCGACGTGGTCGGGTTGGAGGGCAAGGACCTCCGCGAGTACCGCCGGGCGGTGCAGGCGGTGTTCCAGGACCCGTTCGCGTCGCTGAACCCGCGCATGCGCGTGGACGCGATCATCGCCGAGCCGCTCATCACCCACGAGCGGCTCGACGGCGCCGAGGTCGACAAGCGGGTGGCGCGGCTGATCGACCTCGTCGGGCTGCCGGAGCGCTCCGCCCGCCTCTTCCCCCACGAGTTCTCGGGCGGCCAGCGGCAGCGCATCGCGATCGCGCGGTCGCTCGCCCTCTCCCCGCGCCTGGTGGTGCTGGACGAGCCGGTCTCGGCGCTCGACGTCTCCATCCGGGCCCAGATCCTCAACCTGCTGCGCGACCTGCAGGCCCAGCTCGGCCTTGCGTACCTGTTCATCGCCCACGACCTGGCCGCGGTCGCCCACATGAGCCACACCATCGCGGTGATGTACCTGGGGCAGATCGTGGAGATCGGGGACGCGGCGACCGTCGCGGCGCATCCGAAGCACCCCTACACCCAGGCCCTCTTCGCGGCCGCCCTGCCCTCGCATCCCTCCGAGCAGCGCGAGGAGCTGGTGCTCACCGGCGAGGTGCCGAGCCCGCTCAACCCGCCCTCGGCCTGTCGCTTCCACCCCCGCTGCCCCCTCGCGATGCCCCGCTGCGCCACCGAGGAGCCGGTGCTGCGCCAGGCGGAGGGGCGGCGCGTGGCCTGCCACCTCTACTGATTCCACCGAATTCGGCGCGGGCCGGGCCGGACGCTACAATGGTCTGGCCATGGACCTGATCGCGACGCTCGTCGACGTCCTGCTGCACCTGGATCGTCACCTGAGCGACGTGATCGCGCACTACGGGGTGTGGACCTACCTGATCCTGTTCCTGATCGTCTTCTGCGAGACCGGCCTGGTGGTGACCCCGTTCCTGCCCGGCGACTCGCTCCTGTTCGCGGTCGGCACCTTCGCGGCCCTGGGCGCGCTCGACCTCTGGCTGGTGATGGCCCTCCTCACGACGGCGGCGGTGCTGGGCGACAGCGTCAACTACGCGGTGGGGACGCGCGTGGGCCCGCGGGTCTTCCGCCGCGAGGGCGTGCGCTTCCTGAACCGGAAGCACCTGGAGCGCACCCACGCCTTCTACGAGCGCTACGGGGCCAAGACCATCGTGATCGCCCGGTTCGTACCGATCGTCCGCACCTTCGCCCCGTTCGTGGCCGGGATCGGGCAGATGCGCTACGCTCGCTTCCTCTTCTACAACGTGGCGGGCGGGGCGGCCTGGATCGTGATCCTGGTGGTCGGCGGCTACCTCTTCGGCAACATCCCGGTGGTGCGGCGCAACTTCTCGCTGGTGATCCTCGCCATCATCGCGCTGTCGATCCTCCCCGCGGTGCTCGAGGTGGCCCGGCAGCGGTGGGGCGTGCGGCCGCGCGCTACTTGACGGCGCCGGCGGTCAGCCCCGAGACGTAGTAGTCCAGGAAGAAGACGTACAGGATCACGATCGGCACCGAGCCCAGCACCGCCCCCGCCATCAGCGAGCCCCAGAAGTAGATGTCGCCGCGGATCAGCTCGCTCGTCACCCCCACGCTGGCCGTGATCTGCTCGGAGGAGGAGGTGAAGGTCAGGGCGTAGATGAACTCGTTCCAGGACAGCGTGAAGGCGAAGAGCACCGCGCACACCAGCCCCGGGATCGCGATCGGCATCACGATGCGCATCAGGGCCTGGATGCGGGTGGCCCCGTCCACCATCGCGCACTCCTCCACCTCCTTGGGCACGGTGCGGAAATAGCCCATGAGGAGCCAGGTGCAGAACGGCACCAGGAAGGTGGGATACGTGAGCACGAGCGCCCACTTGGAATCGGCCAGGCCGAGCCAGTTCACCACCTGGGCCAGCGGGAGGAAGAGCAGCGAGGTCGGGACCAGGTAGGTGACGAAGATGCCGGTGCCGAAGCTGGCGACCCCGGGGAAGCGGAGCCGGGCCAGCGCGTAGGCCGCGACGGTTCCGATCACGATCGAGATCGCGGTGGCGAGGATCGTGACCATCAGGCTGTTCTTGGTCCAGATCAGGAACTCGGTGTCCCAGATGAGCTTGCGGTAGTGCTCGAGGGTCGGCCCCTGCTTGATGACGAGCGGCACCGCGAAGCGGTCGTAGAGCTCCCGGTCCTGCTTCAGCGACGTGATCGTCATGTGATAGAAGGGGAACAGCGCGAAGACCAGGAACGGCAGCAGGCCCAGGTGGATCAGGATCCGTCGTCCGAGGGGCCGCCGCGTCACCGTCATGCTAGTACGCCTGCTTCCGCACGAAGCGCAGCTGGGCCCACACCACGAAGACCAGCAGCGGGAAGAGATAGAGCGAGACCGCCGCCGCCTCGCCGATGCGGCCGACCTCGAAGCCGAGCATCCGCGAGAGCGTGGCGAAGAGGTGGGTCGAGTTGATGGGTCCGCCCCGCGTCAGCACGTACACGATGTTGAAGTCGCTGAACGTGAAGATGGTGGAGAACAGCACCACCACCGCCAGCACCGGCTTGAGGAGCGGCAGCGTGATGTGCCAGAAGCGCGACCACGCGCCGGCCCCGTCGGCGTGGGCGGCCTCGTAGATCTCCTTGGGGATCGCCACCAGCCCGGCCAGGATCGTGATCGCGAAGAACGGCAGCCCGCGCCACACGTTGACCGTGATCACCGCGGCCATCGCGTAGTACTTCTGCCCGAGCCAGTTGGGGCCCGGCGGGTCCATGAGGCCCAGGGCCAGCCCGGTCCAGTTCACCACGCTGTAGAGCGAGTTGAACATCCACCACCAGCCGAGGGTGGAGAGCGCGGTGGGGATGACCCAGGGCAGCAGGACGGCGCCCCGGATCAGCCGCTTGAACCACAGCTGCTCGTTGAGCAGGAGCGCCAGCACGATCCCCAGCACGACCTTGAACGCGACCGCGACGCCGGTGAACACGAACGCGTTCTGGAAGGTCTGGCGGAAGGCGTCGCTCTCCCAGAGACGGATGAAGTTGCGCAGGCCCACGAACTCGCTGGGCCGCCCGATGAACGAGTTGGACAGGGAGAGATACAGGGCCACCACGAACGGGTAGGCCACCAGGAGCAGGAGGAGGATGAGGGCCGGGGCGACGAACACCGGCCCCAGGATGGACTCGCGGTCGAGCCAGCCCTTCACGCGGGCGGTCAGCGGCCGACCGCGCGCGACGTCGATCTGGTCGGCCCTGACCGCCATGGGGTGGCTACCCTGCCCTTTCTCTCATATGCGTTCTCTCATATGCGTTCACGTCACACCGCGGTTGTCCGGCTGCCGCGACTTCTCTTCAAATGCGTTCGGCTCGCCTTCGGCTGCACCTCACAAAACGTTGCGTTCGGCTCGCCTTCGGCTGCACCTCACAAAACGTTGCGTTCGGCTCGCCTTCGGCTGCACCTCACCCGGCAATGATCTTCTTCATCTCGTTCTCGGCCCAGGCGATGGCGTCCTTGGTCGAGGTCCCGGTGACCGCCTTCGCGAGCATGTTGGGCAGGATGTACGAGTTGGTGATGAGCTGCACCTTGTCGGAGGCGGGCGCCGGCCACCCGTAGGTGTGGTACTGCACGCCCTCGCCCTTCAGGGCCGCGTACTTGGGATCGGTCCGCAGCACCGGGTGGTCCTGCAGCTTCTCGAAGACGGGCAGGTTGAAGGCGTCGCCCGACATGATGTACTCGTCGTACACCTCGCGCTTGCCGATCAGGTACTTGATCCACTCCTTGGAGGCCTCGATGTTCTTCGAGAACTTCCAGATGCCGATGTGCCGCGGGGTGTCCGTCTCGTGGCGGCCGTGGGGCCCGCCCAGGCTCCGGTGGTGGTTGATGCCGTCCGCGGTGACCAGCTTGCGGCTCTTGGCCACGATGTAGGCGGACACCGGGTTGTGGATCCAGCCCGCCTTGCCCTGCTGGATCGACTCGTTGTTGCTCGCGTCCGACCAGGACAGGACCTCGGGCTCCATGCAGTCCTTGAACATCTTCTTGTACCACTCGATCGTCTGCACGGTGCCCGGCGAGTTGATCTTGACCGTCTTGCCGTCCTTGTCCACCTCCATGCCGCCGAAGGACCAGAGGACCGGACCCGCCGTCGAGATCGAATCGTAGTTCTGGCTGATGGGGATCCCCACCGGGTTCCCCATCTTCTTGAGCTCCTTGCCGACGGTGTAGAGGTCCTCCCAGGTGTCCGGCACCTTGAGCGAGGCCTTCTTGAAGAGGTCCTCCCGGTAGGTCGCCACGAACATGCCGTGGTACTGCGGCACCGCCCGCCATACCCCGTGCACGTACGCGCCCTCGTAGGCCGAGGAGATCGCCTTGCCGTACTGCTTCTCGAGGCCGGCCACCACGTCGGAGACGTCGACCAGCTGCGGCTCGTAGAGCCACGGGAAGTGCATGCGCATCTCCACCATGTCGTGCCCCGACTGCGTCTGCACCTCGGAGGCGTACTTGGCCTGCTGGGGCCCCATGTGGGAGATGTGGTCGATCTTGAGCTTGATCCCGGTGTCCTTGGTGAAGCGCTGCCCGATCTCGGCCAGCTTCTTGTCGGACGCGGGCGCGAAGTTGTTCCAGCACAGATAGCTGATCTCACGCTGCTGGCCGCGGGCGGGGGCCACCCGGGTGGCCAGGATCCCGGCGAGACCGGTACCGGTCGTGGTCAGGAATTGGCGGCGGTTGAGAGGTCCCATGAGCGAATCCTCCTCGGTGAGGACACGGGTCGTGACACGGGATCTTGGGTGTTGGCGGACTCTACGCTGCGCTCCCGACGGCTGTCAAGTCCGCAAAGGGGCGCGGGGAGAGGCCCGCATGCTCAGGCGTGGGCGGTCGACGGAGGGAAGAGCGGCACGATCCGGCCCGCCGCGTCGAAGGGCAGCGGGTGAGCGGGGCCGAGCACCTCCAGATCCGGGCGCTCGGCGATCTCGGGCAGCAGGCCTTCCGAGCACTCGATCTCGCCCAGCACCAGGGTGCTGCGGATGCGGACCACCCGCGCCCGCTCGGGCGGGGTGAGCCCGACGCAGCCGAGCGCGCTCTCCACCGCCTCGCGATCGGTCTCGAACACCAGGGGCAGCTTCGCCCCGTTGGGCGCGCAGGCGGTGAGGGTGTTGATGGCGGTGGGCTTCCAGTCGATCTTCTCCGCGAGCCGGCGCGTCGTGAAGTCGGCGTTCCCGATGCCGGTGGCGTTGCCGCCGCTCTCCTCGGTGAGATCGAGGGCCACGATCCAGAGGATCTTGGGGTCGGCCGGGAACGGCTCATGCGGGTTCGACGGCCGCCCGATCACGTTGGTGTCCATGCCGGAGCCGGAGATGTTCTTGCCGATCTCCTCGACCACCAGCACGTCGAGGCTCGAGAAGGGCAGCCGCGCCATCCAGGCGCGCGCGTCCTTCAGCAGGCGCCGCTCCCCCGCCTCCAAGTCCTGGGCGTTGAAGGCCTCCACGCGGGCGGTCTCGTCGTAGCCGTTCTCCACGATGCCGAGCCCGAAGCCGATGCGGGCCCGCGCCAGCATCTCGCGCCCCACCGCGGTGATCACGGTCTCGTAGCCGTGGTTGACGTTGGCCCGGTGGTACTGGGTGGCCCCCTGGTACTTGCCGAGGCCGATCGTCATCATCTTGAAGAGCCCGGACTCGATGGAGCCCTTGAAGTCGGTGTGAGGCTTGATGCGGTTGACCAGCCCGATCCAGTCCGCCTCCGAGGCGGTGCGGTCGAGCCACACCGGCAGACCAAGGGCCTCCCCCACCTGCACCACGTCCATGGAGGCCCGGATCTCGCAGCCCATGGTGGCTTCCGTGATGCCGTAGTGCGCCAGCACCGCGCGCTGTCCCTCCGCGGTGGCCCCACCGTGGCTGCCCATCGCCGGGAACACGAAGGGCCGCGCGCCCTGCGCCTTCAGCCAGTCGACGGTGGCCCGCACGATCACGTCGATGTTCGCGATGCCGCGGCTCCCGGCCCCGACCGCGACCGTGTCCCCCCGCTTGATGGGGAGCCGCCCCCCACTGAGGGCCCGGGCCACACCGCCCGGGATGTCCTCGAGCCGGGTGCGGCTGAACGACTGGCGGACACGGTGCATGCGGGGCAGCGTGACCGGTACCAGGGGGGACATGCCGGGATCATAGGGACCCGCCGGCGGGCCTGTCAACGTCGGGGGCCCGTCGATGCGCCCGGAGCCGGGCGCGCGGCGGGGCCGGCCGCGTTGACGCCCTGCGCCGGGTCCCCGGGGCCGGTCGGCGGGCGCGAGGTGGGCCTCACCCCGGCAGGATCTCCTTGACTTCCCAGACTTCGCCCCTTACAACTGGGGGCCAATCGATGGCCGACCTCTGGCCGATGCGCCTCAAATTCCTGTCGGTTCCCGCGGCCTTGCTGAGCCTGCTCCTGCTGCTCGGCGGCTGCGAAACCATCTCGGACTTCTTTCACCAGCGGCCGCAGGCGCTGCCGCCCGCGTCCGAGCTCTACGCGGAGGGCGAGAACCAGCTCAACAAGAGCCGCTACGAGGAGGCGCGCACCGCCTTCCGGAAGGTGGTCGAGCGGCATCCGCAGTCGACCTACGCGCCCCGCGCCCGCTTCCTGATGGGCGAGGCCTACTACCGCGAGGGGCAGTTCGACAAGGCCATCAAGGAGTTCGAGGCCTTCATGTCGTTCTATCCGCGGCACGAGATCTCCGACCTGGTCCAGTTCCGGCTCGCGATGAGCTACTACGACCAGATGAAACCGGTGGAGCAGGACCAGGAGATCACCCGCAAGGCGATGGAGGCGTTTCGCTTCCTCGTCCGCGAGTACCCAGAGAGCCGCTACGCGGCGGACGCGCTGGCCAAGATCGACATCTGCCGCGGCCGGCTGGCCCAGAAGGAATTGTGGGTCGCGGCCTACTACATCAATCAGGGCAACCCCTCCGCGGCGCGGCAGCGGCTCGAGAAGGTGATCAAGGAGTTCCCGCGCACGCTCGTGATCCCGGAGGCGCTCTACCGGCTGGGCGAGGTCTACCAGACCGACGGCCGCACCGAGGACGCCCAGCGCCTGTTCCGCGAGGCGGCGGAGGAATACCCGTACACCGACTGGGGCCGGCGCGCGGCGCAGCGGCTGCAGACCGCCACCAGGTAGCCCCGCTCATGCACGACGTCGTCGACCTGCGCTCGGACACCCTGACGCTCCCCACCCCGGCGATGCGGGAGGCGATGGCCCGCGCCGAGGTGGGCGACGACGTGTGGGAGGAAGATCCCACCGTCCGGCGCCTGGAGGAGGTGGCGGCCCGGCGGACCGGCAAGGAGGCCGCGCTGTTCGTCTCCTCCGGCACCCAGGGCAACCTGGTCTCGGTGCTCGCCCAGACGCGCGCGGGCCAGGAGGTCATCCTCGACGCCGACTCGCACGTGTTCAACTACGAGGGCGCGGGGGCCGCCGTCTTCGGCGGCGTCCAGACGCTGCCGCTCAAGACCGAGCGCGGCTTCCTCACCCCCGACCAGGTGCGCGAGCACATCCGCCCGAGCAACATCCACATTCCGACCACCGGCCTGGTCTGCGTCGAGAACACCCACAACCGCCACGGCGGCACCTGCTGCACGCCGGAGGCGATCGAGGCGGTGGCCGCGGCCGCGCACGCGGCGGGGGTGCCGGTGCACCTGGACGGCGCGCGGATCTTCAACGCCGCGGTGGCGCTGGGGCGCCCGGTGGCCGACTTCGCGCGCCCGGTGGACTCGCTCACCTTCTGCCTCTCCAAGGGCCTGGCCGCCCCGGTCGGCTCGCTGGTGTGCGGCTCGCGCGAGCTGATCGCGCGCGCCCGCCGGGTGCGGAAGATGCTGGGCGGGGGCATGCGGCAGGTGGGCGTGCTGGCCGCCGCGGGCCTGGTGGCGCTCGACACCATGGTGGACCGGCTGGCGGAGGACCACGCCAACTGCCGCCGACTCGCCGAGGGGCTGGCCACGCTGCCGCGCATCCGGCTGGACCTGGCCACCGTGCAGACCAACATCGTCATCTTCCGGGTCGACCGGGACGGGGGAGCCGCCGAGCTGGTGACCGGCTGCCTCGCCCGCAAGGTGAAGATCCACCAGGCGGGCCCCGCGACGATTCGCTGCGTGACGCACAAGGATGTCGACGGCGACGACATCGCCCGGGCCCTCGAGGCCTTCCGAGAGATCACGGCGGCCTGGTAGCCGCCCGTACCCCCGTCAGAGGAGGCCGCACCCTATGGCCGAGCGCCTGCTGGACGTCAAGAACCTCAAGACGTACTTCTTCACGGACGAAGGGGTGGTGCGGGCCGTCGACGGCGTGGACCTCTTCATCGACAAGGGCGAGACCCTGGGCGTGGTGGGCGAGTCCGGGTGCGGAAAGTCGGTCACCGCGCTCAGCATCATGAAGCTGATCCCCCAGCCGCCCGGCCGCATCGTGGAAGGCGAGATCAACTACAACGGCACCAACCTGGTGACGCTGGCCCCGAATCGCATGCGCAAGATCCGGGGCAAGGAGATCTCGATGATCTTCCAGGAACCCATGACCTCGCTCAACCCGGTGTTCACGGTGGGCGAGCAGATCGCGGAGGCGATCCGGCTCCACGAGGGCCTCGGCCGCCGCGAGGCCATGGCCAAGACGGTCGACATGCTCAAGCTGGTGCACATCCCCAACGCGGAGCGCCGCGTGAAGGAGTATCCGCATCAGCTCTCGGGCGGCATGCGGCAGCGCATCATGATCGCGATGGCGCTCTCCTGCAATCCGAACCTGCTGATCGCGGACGAGCCCACCACCGCGCTCGACGTGACCATCCAGGCCCAGATCCTGGACCTGCTCAACGAGCTGAAGGCGAAGCTGCACATGGCGGTGCTGCTGATCACCCACGACATGGGCGTCATCGCCGAGACCGCCCAGCGGGTGGTCGTGATGTACGCGGCGAAGGTCGCGGAGGAGGCGCCCGTCGGCGACCTGTTCAAGGAGCCGCTCCATCCCTACACCCAGGGGCTGCTCCGCTCGATCCCGCGCATCGACCTCGCCGCCACCTCCCGTCGTCGCCTCGAGACCATCCCGGGCACCGTGCCGACCCTGCGGGGGGACATCGCCCCCGGCTGCCGGTTCGCCCCGCGCTGCCCCTTCGTGAAGTCGGTGTGCACCGAGAAGGATCCGGTGCTCAAGGAAGTCAAGCCGGGACACAAGGTGTCCTGCTGGCTCTACTAGAGGCCGCCCATGGCTGAGACCCCCCTCCTCAGGATCAGCAACCTCAAGAAGTACTTCCCGATCCGTGGTGGACTCTTCTCTCGAGAAGTCGCGCGGGTGCACGCGGTGGACGACGTCACCTTCAGCTTGATGAAGGGCGAGACGCTGGGGCTCGTCGGCGAGTCCGGCTGCGGCAAGTCGACCACCGGGCGCTGCATCCTGCGCCTGATCGAGCCCACCGCGGGCGAGGTGTGGTTCGAGGACAAGAACGTCACCACGCTCGACAAGCGGTCGCTCCGCCACCTGCGGCGCGACATGCAGATCATCTTCCAGGACCCCTACGCGTCGCTGAACCCGCGGATGACGGTCGGCTCGATCATCGGCGAGGCGCTGGTGATCCACAAGCTCGCCAAGTCCAAGCGCGAGCGCGAGGAGCGGGTCGTGCACCTGCTGGAGACGGTGGGCCTCAACGCCGACCACCTGCGCCGGTATCCCCACGAGTTCTCGGGCGGCCAGCGCCAGCGCATCGGCATCGCCCGCGCGCTCGCGGTGAGCCCCAAGCTGATCGTGGCCGACGAGCCGGTCTCCGCGCTCGACGTGTCGATCCAGGCCCAGGTCATCAACCTCCTGGAAGACCTCCAGAAGCAGTTCAACCTGACCTATCTCTTCATCGCCCACGACCTCTCGGTGGTCGAGCACATCTCGACCCGCGTCGCGGTCATGTACCTCGGCAAGATCGTGGAGATCGCTCCCGCCAAGGAGCTCTACACGAATCCGAAGCACCCTTACACCGAGGCGCTCCTCTCCGCGGTGCCGATTCCCGATCCGGCGATCAAGCGCAAGCGCATCCTGCTCGAGGGCGACGTGCCGAGCCCGATCAAGCCGCCCTCCGGCTGCCGGTTCCACACCCGCTGCCCGATCCGCGTGCCCTCCTGCTCCGAGAACGAGCAGGTCCTCAAGGAGGTCTCGCCGAACCACTGGGTGGCCTGCCAGGTGAGGGCCTGAGAGCAAACGGTTGATCGGCTGGTCCGGCGTCTTCCACATTCTCGCCACCCCCTTCCGCGAGGACGCCGCGCTCGACGTCGAGGGCCTCCCGCGTCTGGTGGAGGCCGCGCTGGCCACCGGCATCACCGGCTTCACCATCCTGGGCATCGCGGGCGAGGCGCATCGGCTCACCGACGAGGAGCGCCGCGGCGTGGTGGAGACGGTGGTCAAGGAGGCGGGCGGGCGCGTGCCGGTGGCGGTGGGGGTGTCCGCGTCCGGCACCCATCTGGCCACCGCGTTCGCCCGCATGGCCGCGGACCACGGCGCGGACGCGCTGATGGTGGCCCCGCCCGCCGGGCTCAAGAACCTGGACGCGGTGGCCGAGTACTACCGCGCGGTCGCGGCGGCCACCGCCTTGCCGATCGTGCTGCAGGACGAGCCGGTCACCACCCAGGTGACCATGCCCGCCCCCTTCATCGCCCAGCTCTGCGCCGACGTCGCGCGCATCGAGGCGGTGAAGCTGGAGGAGCCGCCGACCCTGCCCAAGATCACGCGGCTGCGCGCGCTGTTCGGGAGCCGGGTGGCGATCTTCGGCGGCCTCGGGGGCGTGTACTTCTTCGAGGAGCTCTCGCGCGGCGCGGACGGGGCCATGACCGGCTTCCCCTACCCGGAGGCCCTGCGCGCCATCCGCGACCACTTCGTGGCCGGCCGGCGGGCGGAGGCGCGCGCGCTCTTCTATCGCTGGCTGCCGCTCATCCGCTACGAGAGCCAGCCCGGCGCCACGCCGGGCACCGCGGTCGGCATCCGCAAGGAGATCCTGCGGCGGCGGGGCTGGATCCGGTCGGCCCTGGTGCGGCCGCCCGCGCCGGTGCTGGACGCGGCGACGCACGCGGAGATCGGAGAGATCCTGGCCGCGGTGGGGGCCTGAGCGCGATGCCCACGGTTCGCGCCAACGGGGTGGAGCTCTTCTACGAGGAGACGGGTCCCCGCGACGCGCCGCCCCTGGTGCTGATCATGGGCTGGGGCGGCGACCACACCGCGTGGGCCCTGCAGGTGCCCGCGTTCAGCGCGGGCCATCGCGTGATCGCGCTGGACAACCGCGGGGCCGGCCGGAGCGAGGTCCCGCCCCCGCCCTACACCATCGCCGGGATGGCCGAGGACGTGGTGGGGCTCCTGGACGCGCTCGGCATCGCGCGCGCCCACGTCTGCGGCGCGTCGATGGGCGGGATGATCGCGCAGGAGCTGGTGCTGCGGCATCCCGACCGGGTGCGCACGCTCCAGCTGCACTGCACCACGCCGGTCATCGACGCCTACGCGCGCTTCCTGCTCGACACCCTCCTCACCGTGAAGGCGCGGGGCGACCGCGAGGAGAACGTGCGCGCGATCATGCCGTGGATCCTCTGCCGCAAGACGATGGCGGAGCGGCCCGACTTCATCCGCTTCTGGATCGACCGCGCCCTCGCTTATCCCTATCCGATCGGCTACGAGGGGCTCGCGCGCCAGGCCGACGCGATGCGGGGCCACGACACGCTCGCGCGGCTCGCGGAGATCCGGGTGCCCACCCTCATCACCACCGGCGCGGAGGACATCCTGGTGCCGCCCGCGTCCTCGCACGAGCTGCACGCGCGCATCCCGGGCTCGCAGCTGGTGACGCTGGCCGACGCGGGCCACCTGCACTTCATCGAGCAGGCGGAGCAGTTCAACGCGGCCTGCCTGGAGTTCCTCGGCAACCACCGCGCGGCCTGACCGCGCCGGCGGACCCGCCCGCGCGGCTAGCGGCGGGTCGACTTGGCGGCCCGGGCCACCAGGGGCCCCGAATCCTCCCAGATGTAGCTGTGGGGGTTTACCGGCTGTCCCTTCACCTGGATCTCGTAGTGCAGGTGCGGGCCCGAGGAGCGGCCGGTGTTGCCGGTGAACGCGATCGTGTCGCCGCGCTGCACCGCCGCGTCGGTGGTCACGTTCAGACGCGAGAGGTGGCCGTAGAGCGACTTGGTGTCGTTGCCGTGGTCGATGATGACGGTGATGCCGTACTCGGCATGCGGCCCCGCGAAGACGACCACGCCGGGGGCGGGCGCCTTCACCGGGGTGCCGATGCTGGCGCCGATGTCGATGCCGCTGTGGAACTCGGAGTTGGGCGCCCAGGGCGAGCGGCGCTGACCGAAGTCGGAGTTGACCGGCCCGCGCACCGGCCAGCGCGACGGCAGCGAGGCGAGCACCCGGCTCGCCCGTCCCAGGAAGCGCTCCAGCATGCGGATCGACTCGCCCTCCTCCTTGACGACGCCGAGCAGCCGGTCCATGTCCTCCCGCACCGGCCCCTGGTCGGTGGCGGTCGGAGACGTGGCCACCCCGCCCCCGATGCCGGGCGCATTGCCCTTGGACGGGCCCACCTCGGGCCCGAAGGGCTCCCAGATCCTGGCGTGCAGCTCGCGCCAGCTGTCGATCTCGCCGCGGATCTCGCGCAGGCGCGTCTGGGCCGCGTCGAGGAGGGCCTGCTGGGTGTGCAGGCGCGCGCTCAGGGCGGTGAAGGTGCCGCGCTGGTGACGCAGGGTGACGTAGTCGGGATAGATGAAGGCGAGCCCCAGCAGGGTCACGCTGAACCCGCCCACGACCGCGCCGACCACCCACGTGGGAATCGACAGCCGCAGGACGCGGCTGCCGTCGTCCCGGACCATCAGGAGGTTGAACTGCTTGGTCTTGGGCATGCGCTATCGCTTGAGCGGGACCACCGCGAGGTCGCGCGCGGGGACCTCGGACACCGGGCTCGGCTTGGACATGCGGCAGTGCCCCTCGAAGAGCACGCCCTCCTCCACCACCACCACCGGGGCCTCCACGTCGCCGTAGACCCGCGCCGTCCGCTTGAGCTCGATGCGCTCGGTGGCGTGGAGATTGCCGGTGACCTCGCCGCTCACCGTCAGCCGTCCGGCCCGCACGTCGGCTTCCAGCACCGCGCGCTCGCCGATGATCAGGGTGTCGCCCGAGCTGATCTCGCCCTTGAACTTGCCGTTCAGCATCACGGTGCCGCGGAAGGAGTACCGTCCCTCCATCTCGCAGCCCTCGTCGATGAAGGCGGTGAGCTGCTGCTTCCGCGGTCGCTTGCCACCACGTCCGAACATAAGACTCGTCCCCTCGAGGCGCTGACTGCGTCCTGCCGGGCCCTGGGGCCCCCGCGGGGGCCGGGAAACTCGACTGAACTGGTGGTAGGCTGCGTGGTCTCTGTGCGCTTGCCCGGTACGGCTCTTCTAGCATGCGGCTTTTCGGGGTGTCAACCCCCGCCCCGGCCTTCCTCGAGCCCCCACGCACGATGCGGGCTATCTCCGCGTCATCAGGGACTTCGTTGACACTCGCGAGAGCCGCGCAGTATGATCGGGGGGCTGGGGCCATGGACGAGTTCTACCGGATCAAGCGTCTCCCGCCCTACGTCTTCGCGATCGTCAACGACCTGAAGTCGAAGGCGCGCGCCAAGGGCGAGGACATCATCGACCTCGGGATGGGCAATCCCGATCAGGAGACGCCCAAGCACATCGTCAACAAGCTGGTGGAGGCGGCGCGCAATCCGCGCAACCACCGGTACTCGGCCTCGAAGGGGATCACCCGGCTGCGCAAGGCGGTGACCAACTGGTACCGCACGCGATACGGGGTCGAGCTCGATCCGGAGACCGAGGCCATCGCCACCATCGGCGCCAAGGAAGGCATGGCGCACCTGGCGCTGGCGGTGCTCCAGCCCGGCGACGGGGCGCTGGTGCCGAATCCCACCTACCCCATCCACTCCTACTCGGTGGTGATCGCGGACGGGGACCTGCGCTCGGTGCCGCTCATCCCGGGCGACGACTTCTTCGCGCGCCTCCAGGAGACCGCGAAGCTGGCGTGGCCCAAGGCCAAGCTCCTGATCCTGTCCTTCCCGCACAATCCCACCACCCTCTGCGTGGACCGCGAGTTCTTCGTGAAGGTGGTCGACTTCGCGCGCGAGCACCGGCTGATGGTGGTGCACGACTTCGCCTACGCCGACTTCGCCTACGACGGCTACAAGCCGCCCTCCTTCCTGGAGATCCCGGGGGCCAAGGACGTGGGCGTCGAGATCTTCTCGCTGTCGAAGTCGTACAACATGCCGGGCTGGCGGGTGGGCTTCGTGTGCGGCAACCGTCACATGGTCAACGCGCTCGCCCGCATCAAGTCGTACCTCGACTACGGCGCGTTCCAGCCCATCCAGATCGCGGCGATCATCGCGCTGGAAGGCCAGCAGGAGTGCGTGGCCGACATCGTGGAGCTGCACCGCAAGCGCCGCGACGTGCTGGTCGACGGGCTGAACAAGATCGGCTGGTCGGTGCCCAAGCCCAAGGGCACGATGTTCGTGTGGGCCCCCATCCCGGAAGCCTTCCGCAGCATGGGCTCGCTCGAGTTCTCGAAGCTCCTGATCCAGGAGTGCAAGGTGGCGGTGTCCCCGGGCATCGGCTTCGGCGAGTACGGCGACGGCCACGTCCGGTTCGCCCTCGTGGAGAACGCGCAGCGCATCCGTCAGGCCCTGCGCGGCCTCAAGACCCTCACCGGCCGTCGGTAGCGGGGCCCGCGCGCGGCGCCGCCGCGACGCCGGCTCCTCGGCCGCTCGTCCCAATGGACCGATGAACGAGATCAAGATCGCCCTCCTGGGGCTCGGCACCGTCGGCAGCGGGGTAGCCCGGATCCTCCAGAGCCACGGGAGAGAGCTGGCCGAGCGCGCGGGCTGCCCGCTCGCGCTCGGGCGCGTGGCCGACGCCGACCCCACCCGGCCCCGCGACGGCCTCGACCTCTCGCGCCTGCCGCTGACCACGGACGCGGCCCAGGCCATCGACGACCCGGAGGTGCAGATCGTGATCGAGCTGATCGGCGGGCTCGAGCCGGCGCGCACCTTCATCCTGCGCGCGCTGCAGGCGGGCAAGCACGTGGTCACCGCCAACAAGGCGCTGCTCGCCCACCACGGGGCCGAGCTGTTCCAGGAGGCGCGCCGCCATCGGGTCATGCTCGGCTTCGAGGCCGCGGTCGCGGGCGGCATCCCGCTCATCCGCGCGGTGAAGGACGGCCTGGTGGCCAACCGCGTGCGCTCCGCCTTCGGCATCGTCAACGGCACCTGCAACTACATCCTGTCCAAGATGACCGACGAGGGGCGCGACTTCTCGGAGGTGCTGAAGGAGGCGCAGGCGCACGGCTACGCGGAGGCGGACCCCACCCTCGACATCGAGGGGCTCGACTCGGCCCACAAGCTGCAGATCCTGGCCACCCTCGCCTTCCGCACCGAGGTCGACCTGAAGGACATCTACACCGAGGGCATCGCGCGGGTGAGCCAGCAGGACGTGGTGAACGCGACCGAGCTCGGCTACCGCATCAAGCTCCTGGCCATCGCCAAGGCCTCCGAGGGCGCGCTCGAGGTGCGGGTGAACCCGACCATGATCCCGGCCCGCTCGCCGCTCGCCGCGGTGTCGGGCGTGTTCAACGCGGTGTTCATCACCGGCGACAACGTGGGCGACCTGATGTTCTACGGCCGCGGCGCGGGCCAGCTGCCCACCGCGTCCGCGGTGTGGTCCGACACCATCGAGATCGCCCGCCGCGTGGCCCACGGCATCCCCGCGCTCGACACCGACCTGCCCTCGGTGGGCGGCAACCCCCTGCCGCTGCGCCCGGTGGAGGACGTCCGCACCGCGTACTACCTGCGGGTGACCGCGGTGGACCGGCCGGGCACCCTCGCCCAGGTCGCGGGCATCCTGGGCCGGCACGACATCTCGCTGGTCTCGGTGCTGCAGAAGGAGCGCGCACGCCACGAGGCGGTGCCGGTGGTCATGATGACCCACGAGGCCCGCGAGCGCGACATGCGCGCGGCCCTCGCCGCCATCGACACCCTGCCGGTGGTGGCGGGCCCCACCACCATGATCCGGGTCGAGGCGTGAGCGTCCCGCGCGGACGCCGGCGCTGAGCCGGGGCGCGATGGCGTGGGCGGGACGGCCGGGGAAGATCCTCCTCGGCCTGGTGGTGAGCGGCGGGCTGCTGGCCTACGTGTTCTCCGGCGTGGACCTGCACGCGATCGGCGCGCGGCTGCGGAGCACGCTCTGGAGCTTCCTCTTCCTGAGCGTGGTCCTCTACTTCGTCTCCATGTGGATGCGCGCGTGGCGCTGGCGATATCTCTTCCCGCCCGGCGCGCGGGTGGGCCATCTCTTCCGCGCGCTCCTGATCGGCTACATGGGCAACAACCTGCTGCCCCTCCGCGCCGGGGAGATCGTGCGCGTCTACGTGGCCTCCCGCCACGGGCCGCGCTTCTGGACCGCCTTCGCGACGGTGGTGGTCGAGCGCGTGCTCGACGGCCTCGCGATCGGCCTGCTGGTGGGCGTGGTGCTCCTGATCGTGCCGGTGCCCCCCGAGCTGCGCTGGTCCATCTTCCTCTTCCTGGCCGTGGACCTGCTCGGGATGCTGGTGCTCGTCGCGATCGCGGTCGTCCCCGAGGCCTGCCGCGCGCTCATCGAGACCCTCTTCCACCGCGCGCGCTGGATCGAGCACCGGCTGCTGCGCGTCCTCGACACCATGATCGAGGGCGTGAGCGGGCTGCGCGCGGCGCGGCACCTGGCGCCGATCCTGATCTCGTCGGTGGGGACGTGGCTCTTCCTGGCCGTGTCGATCTGGGCCGCGCTCCACGCCGCCCATCTCGACCTGCCGCTCGCCGCCGCGTGGACGGTGCTCGCGTTCCTGGGGCTCGGGGTGAGCCTGCCGTCGAGCCCGGGCTTCGTGGGGGTGATCCAGGCCGCGACCATGCTGGCCCTGGCCCTCTTCGGAGTGGAGCGCACCGACGCGCTGTCCTTCTCGCTGCTGCTGCACGCCTCGCAGTTCGTGCCGGTGACCGCGGTGGGGCTCGGGTGTCTCTTCGCCGAGCACGTGCGGCTCACCGACGTCGCCCGCGCCGACGTGGGCGGGGTCGCCGCGTCCGGGCGCTGAGGCCGCGCGCTACCGGCGGCGGCCCCACCGCCGGCGCTGGACCCATTCGCCCAGCCGGTCGGTGAGGTCGATCAGCAGCACCACCGCCGCGGTCAGCACCACCAGCCAGCCGAGCCCGCGCAGGCTCGCGCCTCCCGCCTGGACCAGGGCGGGCACCGTCGCGATGAGGAGCAGGGCCAGGATCGCCGCGCCGATTCCCATGCGCCCCAGGGTAGACAGCCGCGGCCTCGCGCACCAAGAAGAATAGGCGCGGCGTCTCCGTCGAATCCCGCCCTTGTAAACGCGGGCAACGGCCTCCGCGTCTCATCCCGTGATCGCAGCACCCCGGGGCATCGCCAAAATCACAGGGAATCCAGGAGGATATCGATGAACCGTCACTCGGGTCGGCTGGGGCGGACGGCGGCAACCGCGGTCGGGGCCATCGGCATCACGGTCGGGCTGCTCGCGACGGCGGCGCCGGCGCAGGAGGTTCGCAACGACGTCCGGGAGCTGCATCAGGACCGGCGGGAAATCCGGCAGGACAATCGGGAGATCCGCGGAGACCGCCGGGAGCTGCGGGGGGACACGCGGGAGATCCGGGGCGATCGCCGGGAGCTGCGGGGCGACCGGCGCGACCTGCGGGACGCCTACAAGTCGGGCGACCCGAACGCGGTGAAGGACGCCCGGCAGGAGCTCCGCGGCGACCGCCGCGACCTGCGGCGCGACGTGCGGGACCGGCGGCAGGACGGACGCGATCTGCGGCAGGACAAGCGCGATCGCCGGCAGGACGTGCGGGACCTGCGCCAGGATCGCCGCGACCTGCGGCATGACGTGGCGGAGCGGAGGACGAAGTAGGATCGTGAGGATCGCGACGGGGACGGCGGCAACCGTCCCCGTCGCGGACCGCGCGGGGGCGGAGTCTTGGTGGGCTCCGCGCCCGTGTGGGAAGATCGGGGCGAGAGGCGCCCTTGGAGTCGAGCGATGAGGAGCTGTGCCGCGCCGTCGCGGAGCGGAAGCCCGGAGCGTTCGACCTGCTGGTCGAGCGGTACCAGGAGCGGGCGTACCGGATCGCGTGGTCGGTGGTGCGCGACCGCGAGGAGGCGCGCGACTGCTCCCAGGAGGCGTTCCTCCGGCTGCACGAGTCGGCCGGCTCCTTCGCGGGCCAGTCGAAGTTCTCCACCTGGTTCTACCGCATCCTGGTCAACTGCTGTCTCGACCGGCAGCGCCGGGGCCGCGGCTGGCGGCGGCTCCTGGCCTGGAGGGATCGGCAGGAGGACGCCGCGGACGAGCCGGACCCGGTGGAGCAGGCGGCCGCGCCGTTCGAGGACCCGGCGGACGTCCTCGACGCCGAGCGGCGCGCGAGCCGGGTGTGGGAGCTGGTGGGAGCGCTGTCGCCGCAGCAGCGCGCGGCGGTGACGCTGTCCTGCCGTGAGGGCATGGCGACCAGGGACATCGCCGCGGTGATGGGGCTGTCCGAGGCCACGGTGCGGGTCCACCTGCACCGGGCCCTCGCGACGCTCCGACGGCGGATCGGAGACGAGGCATGAGCGGTGGGCACGTGGACGAGCGGCTGATCGATCACCTGCGCGGCGACCTCGACGCGGGCGAGCGGGCGCGGGTGGACGCGCACCTGGCCGGGTGCGCGGCGTGCCGGGCCTCGCGTGCGAGCTACGCGCGGCTGGTGGACGCGCTCGCGCGCACCGAGCCCCCCGCGCCGCCCATCCACTGGGGCGCCTACCGCGCGGATCTGCGCGAGCGCCTGGAGCGGCGCGCCGGCGGCCGCGTCCGCGGCTGGGTCGGCCTCCCCGCGCCCGCCCTGGTGGCGGCGGCCCTCGTGGCCGCGCTGGTGGTGGCGGGGGTGCCCGGCCTGCACGGACCCGGCGCGCCCGATCCGCTCGCGCTCGACAACACCATCCTGGCGAGCCGCCTCGACCTCATCGCGCGGCTCGACGTGGTGCAGGACCTCGACCTGCTCGAGGACTACAACGTGATCAGCGAGCTGGACGAGCTGCCGGGACCGAGCAAGAGCTGAACGGTGAGCGCATGGCGCTGGCCCGCCGGCGTGGCCGCGCTGGTCCTCGCGGGCACGTGGCCGGCCGGCGCGGCGGACCGACCCGCCGCGCCGGCCAGGCGCGCGGAGGCGCCGGAGGCGGTGGACGCGGAGATGCTGAGAGATCTCGATCTGCTGGCGAGCCCGAGCTACGCGCGGGACCGCGAGGTCGCGCGACGCATGGGTCTGCTCGAGCGCCTGCGCCTGCTCGAGTCGCCGGACGCGGGCGACGCCGCCGGATCCCCGCCCGCCGGAGCGCCCCCGCCGTCGAGCGCGCCCGCGCCCGGGCCGTCGAGACGCTGACATGAAGAGCGCCGCGCTCGCGCTGGGCCTGCTCGCGCTGCTGGGAGGCCCCGCCGCCGCCCAGGCCCCGCCGCCGCCCGCGACGCCGGCGCCGTCCCCCGCGCCGGGCGCGCCCGCGGCGCCCGGTGACGTGCAGGGCCTCGATCGACTCTCCCCCGAGGAGCGCGCGATCGCGGAGCGCAACCTCGAGCGCTGGCGTCGCATGACGCCCGAGGAGCGGCAGCGCGCGCTCGAGAACTACCGGCACTGGCGCAGCCTCTCACCGGAGGAGCGGCAGGAGGCGCGTCGGAACCTGCAGCGGCTGCGGAGGCTGCCGCCCGGCGAGCGCGCCCGCATCTACCAGGACTTCCAGCGGTGGAACGAGCTGCCGGAGGAGCGCAAGCGGGAGCTGGAGCGCGCCTACGAGCGCTACCAGCGGCTGCCGCCCGAACGGCAGCGCCAGATGCAGCAGCGCTTCGAGCGCTACCAGTCGCTGACCCCGGAGCAGCGCCAGCGCTTCGACCGGAACCTCGAGCGCTGGCGCAACATGACCCCGGAGGAGCGCCAGCGCGCGCGCGAGCTGCTGCGCGAGCGACGCCAGGAGCGACAGCAGGAACGGCAGCGGCAGGAACACCCGCTCAAGCCGCGCTGACGCCCGGGGGCCCGTACCGCCGCCGGCGGGCGTCGTGCTACGATGCCCTCTCATGGCGCAGCTGATCGTCCAGAAGTACGGCGGCTCCTCCGTCGCCGACCCGGAGAAGATCAAGAACGTGGCCCGCCGGGTGGCGGAGTACGCGCGTGAGGGCCACCGTCTGGTGATCGTGGTCTCCGCGATGGGCAAGACCACCGACGGGCTCCTCGCGCTGGCCTCCGCGATCACGCCCACGCCGGACCCGCGCGAGATGGACATGCTCCTGGCCACCGGCGAGCAGGTCACCATCGGGCTGCTCGCGATGGCGCTGCAGGCGCTCGGCCATCCCGCCTGCTCGTTCACCGGGCCGCAGGTGGGGCTCGTCACCGACGGCGCGCACACCCGCGCGCGCATCCGGCGCATCGGCGCCGAGCGCATCCACGCCGCGCTCGACGCGGGCAAGATCGTGGTGGTGGCCGGCTTCCAGGGCATGACCGAGGAGGGCGAGATCACCACCCTCGGGCGCGGCGGCTCCGACCTCACCGGCGTCGCCCTGGCGGCCGCCCTCAAGGCCGACGTGTGCGAGATCTTCACCGACGTGGACGGGGTTTACACCGCGGATCCCAACGTGGTGCCGGACGCCCACAAGCTGCCGCGCATCTCCTACGACGAGATGCTGGAGATGGCCGCCCTCGGGGCCAAGGTGCTGCAGGCCCGCTCGGTGGAGTTCGCCAAGAAGTACAACGTGCCCGTCCACGTGCGCTCCACCTTCAAGCCGGACCCGGGCACGCTCGTGACCAGGGAGGATCACAGCATGGAAGACGTGGTGGTGACCGGAGTGACCCACGACCGGGGGCAGGCGAAGGTGTCCATCCTGCGCGTGCCCGACCGGCCCGGCATCGCCTCGCGGGTCTTCGGCGGGCTCGGCAAGCAGAACATCGTCGTCGACATGATCGTGCAGAACATCAGCCGCGACGGGTTCACCGACATCTCGTTCACCCTCGCCCGCCCCGACCGGGCGCGCGCCGAGGAGGTGCTGGGCGCGATCGCGCGCGAGATCGGGGCCCAGGGCGTGGTGGCCGACGACCGGGTGGCCAAGATCTCGATCGTGGGCGTGGGCATGCGGAGCCACGCCGGGGTCGCGGCCCGCATGTTCGAGACCCTCTCCGCCGAGGGCATCAACATCCAGATGATCTCGACGTCGGAGATCGCGGTCTCCTGCGTGATCGAGGACAAGTACACCGAGCTGGCGGTGCGGGCGCTGCACGACGTGTTCGCCCTCGGCGCCGAGCGGAGGGCGTGACCATGGCCGACACCGCGCGCGCCGCCGTCTTCTTCGGCCCCGGCAAGCCGTTCGAGATCAAGTCGGTGCCCATCCCCGCCATCGAGCCCGAGGGCGTGCTGATCCGGGTGACCCACGCCAACATCTGCGGCTCCGACCTGCACTTCTGGCGCGGCGACGCGCCCCTGCGCCTGCCCGACGACGGCTGGATCTTCGGGCACGAGATGACGGGCCGGGTGGCCCGCCTGGGATCCCGGGTGAAGACCGACTCGCTCGGCCGCCCGCTCCGGGAGGGCGACCGCGTCGCCTACACCTACTTCTACCCGTGCGGCCACTGCTACGCGTGCGTGCACGGGGAGCGCGCGGCGTGCCCGAACAAGATCGAGCGCCCGCTCGGTCCGAGCGCGCCGCCGCACCTGCACGGGGCGTTCGCCGACCACTACTACCTGCGCCCGGGCGGCGCGCTCTTCACGGTGCCGGACGGGCTCTCCGACGAGGCGGTGGCCGGCGTGAACTGCGCGCTCTCCCAGGTCTTCTACGGCCTGCACGTGGCCGGGGTCCGGCAGGGTGATCGCGTCGTGCTGCAGGGCGCGGGCGGCCTCGGCATCCAGGCCGCCGCGGTGGCCAAGGACATGGGCGCGGAGACCGTGATCGTGGTGGACCAGATCCCGGGCCGGCTGGAGCTGGCGAGGGCCTTCGGGGCCGATCACACCATCAACGTGAAGGAGGTCCCGGACCGGCGCGAGCGGGTGAAGCTGGTGCGCCAGTGGACCGGCGGGGTGGGCGCCGACGTGGCGGCCGACCTGGTCGGCTTCCCGGGCGTGATCCCCGAGGGCGTCGAGATGCTGCGCTCGGGCGGCACCTATCTCGAGATCGGCACCATCAGCCGCGGGGCCAAGGTGGAGCTCGAGCCCTCGCTGCTGGTGTGGGGCTCCAAGAAGATCGTGGGCGTGATCCAGTACGAGGCGTGGGTGATCCCGCGGGCGCTGGACTTCCTGGTCCGCACGCGCGAGCGGTACCCGTGGAACCGCATCCTCTCCCACAAGTATCCGCTCGAGCAGATCAACGAGGCCTTCGCGGCCTCGGAGTGGCACGACCGCGACACCACCTCGATCACGCGCGCGACGCTCACCCCGTGAGCCCCACCATCGCGGACCTCATCCGGGACCGCTTCGGGCTGCCCACCGAGGCGGGGCGCGATCGTCCCGCCGACGGGAGCGCCCTCGCCCTGCTGCTCGCCCACCGGACCCATCGCCGCTACAAGCCGGACCCGGTGCCCGACGACGTCCTGGAGATGGCGCTCGCGGCCGCGCTCTCGGCGCCGTCGAAGTCGGACCTCCAGCAGGTCGGCATCGTGCTCGTGAAGGACCGCGGCAAGCAGGCCACCATCGGGGGCTGGATCCCCGACATGCCGTGGATCGCGCAGGCGCCGGTGTTCATGGTGTTCTGCGGCGACCATCGCCGGATCCGGCGGATCAGCGCGCTGCGCGGCCGCCCCTTCCCCAACGACACGCTCGACATGTTCATGAACGCGGCGGTCGACGCCGGACTCGCGCTGCAGGCCTTCATCACCGCCGCGGAAGCCCTGGGCCTCGGCTGCTGCCCGATCAGCGTGGTGCGCAACCACGTCGAGAAGCTGGCCGACCTGCTGGAGCTGCCGCCGGGGGTGTTCCCGGTGGCCGGGCTCTGCGTGGGCTATCCGTCGCAGACGGGCTTCATCAGCATGCGGCTGCCGCCCGCGGTCACGGTGCACACCGACCGCTACCGCGACGACGATCTCCCCGCGCAGCTCGAAGCCTACGATCGGCGCCGCGAGGCGCGCCACGCGACCCCGAGGGAGAACCAGCGCTACGTGGAGCGGTTCGGCTACACCGAGCCCTACGGCTGGTCGGAGGACAAGGCGCGTCAGTACTCCACGCCCGAGCGGCACAACTTCGGGCCGTTCATCCGGCGTCACGGCTTCGGGCTGGCCTGAGCGGCCGCCCGGCGCCCGCGCTCAGGGACCCGGGTCGAAGCACGCGCCGCGGCGACCCTGAACGCAGAGGCACTCCCGGGCCCGCCCGTCCGCGTCGCGCGTGATCACCACGGTGCCGACACAGGGTGGGGTCCGGGTGAGCCGCAGCGTCACCACCACGGCCGCCATCGCGATCACCAGCCCGATCCCGACCAGGAACACCCGCCGCTGAAATCGCTCGCTGCGCTTGAGCGCCTCGCCGCGGCTCCAGTACGCGCGGCGCTCCATTCGCGCCATCGCGGTGAAGAGCACGAGCGCGGAGCCGCCGACGAGCGCGGCAATCACGACGAGGACCGCGAGCTTCTCCAATTGAGATCGGTTCGCAAGCGAGGGACGGCCCGACGCGGGCGCGCGATTCCGGCCGCACTGTAGCACGACCGCCCCGCCCCGGGGTACCCGGAGTCCGGGCGATCGCGGTGGGCCGGCCCGCGCGCGAGCTCGACGAGCCGAGGCGCGCCACCGTATCGGAACACGCCGTATCGAAACCGGCACTCTAGCCGCGGGCGGGTTCGCGTGCGACGGTGCGGGCGTGCGCTATCCCGGCCCGCAGCTCCGCCTGCTGATCCTGCTGGCCCTGACGCTCCTGACGGGCCTGGGCGTGCGCGAGTGGCGCGCCGGGTTCCCGGACGCGGCGCAGCGACTGGAGCGGTTCGACCGGGAGGAGGACGCGGCGATCCTGCCCGAGCCGGCGCCCGCGCGCGCGACGCCCGCGGCGTCGTCGGCACCGCGCGTGGCCGCGCCGGTCGGGCCGGCCGCGCCATCGCGCCCCCACGAGCCGGGCCGCCCCGCTCCTCCCGGCCTCGCGCCGGCGCCGATCCCCGCCTTCGAGCCGATCGACGTCAATCGCGCGGATGCGTCGGCGCTGGCGCGGCTGCCCGGGGTGAGCCCCGCGCTCGCTCAGCGCATCGTGGAGGAGCGCGAGCGCCGCGGGCGCTTCGACTCGCCGGAGGCGCTCCGCTACGTGCTCGGGATGGGGCCGAAGAAGCTCGCCGCGATCCGCCCGTTCGTCACCGTGCGCGACTGAGGCGACCCCGTGACCGGGCGCGGCCTCGCCGCGGTGCCGCTCGGCCCGCCCGCGGTCGCCCTGGCCGTCGGCATCGGCGCCGCCTCGTGGGTCGCCGCCCCCACGCCGCTCCTGCTCGCCGGCGCGACCGCGCTGCTCGTGGCCGCGCTGCTCGCGGCGACGCGACGGCCTCGGCTCGCGACGGGCTTGCTCCTCCTCGGGCTCGTGGCGCTCGGGACGCTGCGCGCGTCCGGCGCCCCGTTGCCCGCCGATCACCTGGCCCGGCTCGGTCTCGGCGGCACCGTCACCATTGAGGGCCGGCTCGATCAGGAGCCGGTGCGCTGGGCCCCCGATCGCACCCGGCTCCTGCTCGAGGTGACCGCCGCGCACCTCGGCCCCGAGCGCCTCCCCGCGAGCGGCCGGGTGCAGCTCACGCTCTACGGCGAGAGCCCGATCCCCCTCGGGGAGGGCCAGCGCGTGCTGGTGGAGGCCCGTCTGCATCGCCCGGTGGGCTATCGCAATCCGGGTGGCTTCGACTACCCGGCACACCTGCGTCGCGACGGGATCCTGCTGGTGGGCCACGCGCGGGGCGACCGCCTGGTCGCCCTCACGCCCGACGTGCCGCCGTGGCGCGTGGCCACCCGACGCTGGGCGGTCGCGAGCATCGCCCAGCGTCTGCCCGAGACCTCGGGCGCGCTGCTGGCGGGCCTGCTGCTGGGGGAGCGGACGTCGCTGCCGCCCGCGAGCGACGAGGCGTTCCGCCGGGCGGGCGTCTACCACATCCTCGCGGTCTCCGGGTTCAACGTGGCGCTGCTGGCCGGCGCAGTGTTCGCGGGCTCGGCCCTGGCCGGCATCCCCCGCCGCGGCGCGGCGCTCGTCGCGGCGGCGGTGGTGGTGGGCTTCGCCCTCGTGGTGGGCGCCCAGCCCTCGGTGCTGCGGGCCACCGTCATGAGCCTGCTCCTGCTCCTCGCGCTGGTGCTCGAGCGGCGCTCGCAGCTCCCCAACGCGCTGGCCGTGGCCACCATCGGGCTGCTGCTCTGGCGGCCCGGCGACCTCTGGGAGCCCGGCTTCCAGCTCTCGTTCGCGGCCACCGCGGGCATCGTCTACCTGGCCCCCTGGATCACCGGCGCGCTCGACGCCCGCCGCTGGCCGCGCTGGCTCGCGGCCGCGGTCGCGGTGAGCGTGGGCGCCCAGGCCGCGGTCACCCCGCTGATGGCGGCCCACTTCAACCAGCTGTCGCTGATCGGCGTGGTCGCGAACCTCGCGGTGGTGCCGCTGGCCGCGGTGGCGACCACGCTCGGCATGGGCGTGCTGCTGGCCGCGCTGCTGCCCGGGCCGGTCGCGGACCTCGGCTTCGAGTGCCTGTGGCTGGTGCTGCTGGGGCTGCGCGCCGCGGTGGCCGCGGCCGCCGCGCTGCCGGGCGCGATGGTGCACCTGCCCGCCCCCGGCGTGGCGGCCGCGGTGGCCTGGTACGGCGCGGTGCTGTGTGCGCCCTTCGCGGCGGCCTCGCGGCGCGGTCGCGCGATCGCGGGCGGGCTGCTCGCGCTCGTGGCCGCGCTGTCGGCGTGGCCGTGGCTCGCCCCCACCGAGCGGCTGCTGCGCGTGACGTTCCTCGACGTGGGCCAGGGCGACGCGACCCTGATCGAGCTGCCGGACGGGCCGCGGCTCCTGGTGGACGGCGGGCCCGGCGGCGCGCGCCGGTTCGACGTGGGCGAGCGCGTGCTCGCTCCGTTCCTCTGGAACCGGCCCCTCGCGCGCCTGGACGTGGTCGCGCTCTCGCACTGGGACGTCGACCACTCGGGCGGCCTGGCCGCGGTGCTGAGCCGCTTCCGGGTCGGCGAGTTCTGGGAGAGCGGCCGCGCGCCCGTCGCCCCCGGCGACACCGCGGCCGCGCTGGCCCGCGCCCGCGTGCCCCGCCGCGCGCTCGCGGCCGGACAGCGCGTGCGCCTGGGCGCAGCGGTGCTGACCGTGCTGGGCCCGGGTCCGGGCCCGCCGCTGCCCGCCAACGACGAGTCGCTGGTGCTGCGGCTCGACTGGCGCGGCCTCTCGCTGCTCTTGCCCGGTGATCTGGGCGCGCGCGGCGAGGCCCTGCTGCTGGAGCGCGCCGGTCCGCTGCAGGCGATCGCCCTCAAGGTCGCGCACCACGGCAGCCGCTCCTCCAGCGGCGCCGCGCTGCTGGACGCGGTGAGGCCCCGGGTCGCCGTGATCTCGGTGGGCGCGCGCAACCCGTTCCGCCACCCGAGCCCGGAGGCGCTGGCGCGTCTTCTGGCCGCGGGCGCGCGTGTCTACCGGACCGATCGCGACGGCGCGGTGATCCTCGAGTCCGACGGCCGGGTCGTGCGCGTCACCGCGTGGGCCCGCGGCACCACCGACACCTTCCACCTGGCCGCGCCCATCGACGAGACCCCCGAACGCACCACGACCCCCGGATGAGATCCGGGGGCCGTGGCGGGACGCGCGGAAAGCGGGAGGCGGCTCAGGTCTCGAAGCTGCGCTCGTAGTGCGCGCGCAGCCGCTCCAGCTCCTCGGGATCGAGACGCATGCCCAGGGAGAGCCCCATCTCTCCCAGGATGGTCTTGATCTCGTTCAGCGACTTCTTGCCGAAGTTCTTGGTCTTGAGCAGCTCCGACTCGGTCTTCTGCACCAGGTCGGCGATGGTCCGGATGTTGGCGGTCTTGAGGCAGTTCGAGGCGCGGACGGAGAGCTCGAGCTCGTCCACGTTGCGGAAGAGGTGCTCGTTCACCTCGCTGCGCACCACCGGCTCCGCGCCCTGCTCGGTGCTCTCGCTCTCCGCGGGCGGCGCCACCGGGAAGTCGATCAGCAGCGCGAACTGGTCGTCCAGGATGCGGGAGGCATCCGCGACGGCGGTCTCCGGGGTCACCGCGCCGTTGGTCCAGACCTCGATGATCAGCCGCTCGTGCCCGTCGGCCTGGCCCTCGACGTGGAAGTTCACGCGCTTGACCGGCGAGAAGTCCGCGTCCATCAGCATCGCGTTGATGGGCAGGGCTTCCGGCTCGCGCTTCTCGGCGGGCTGGTAGCCGCGGCCGCGCTCCACGCACACCTCCATCTCGAGGGTGCCGTCCTTGTCGAGCGTGGCCAGCACGACGTCCGGGGTCAGCACCTCCACGTCCGGATCGGGCTCGAAGTCCCGGGCGGTCACCGTGCGCACGCCCTGCGCCTTCAGGCGGAGCAGCTTCGGGCGGTTGACGTGCAGGTTGAACACCAGCTTGCGCAGGTTGAGGATGATGTCGAGCGTGTCCTCCCGCACCCCGGTCAGGTGCGAGAACTCGTGCAGCACGCCCTCGATCTTGACCCAGGTGGGCGCCGAGCCGGCGATGGACGACAGCAGCACCCGCCGGTAGGCGTTGCCCGCGGTGAGGGCGAAGCCCGGCTCGAACGGCTCGATGGCGATCTTCCCGTAGGCACGCTCACGGGCGAGCCATTCGTGACGGACCGGAAGCAGCAGCTCCTGCATTGAGTGTCCTCCTCGGGGTGTCAGGGGGGGTCGCCCCCAGGCGGATGAGTATACCAGAGCCGGGGTCAGGTCTTACATTCCGACATGTTCCCGGCCGGCGCCCCGCCGCCGACGGGCGGCCGCCGGCGCGCCCGGCTCACCGGGCGAGGGCAATCGCGCAGAGCCCGCCGAAGATCACCACCGCCCCGACCACCCGCGCCAGCGAGTGCCGCTCCCGCAGCAGCAGCACCCCGATGAGCGCCGCCACCACCACGCTGACCTCCCGAGCCGCCACCACGTAGCTCACGGGGGCGTGGGCCATCGCCGCGAGCACGGCCAGATAGGCCACCATCATGAGGAAGCCCACGGCGGCCATGCGGCCCCAGGGGGCATCCCGCCGGAGGAGCGGTGGCGCGCCCTTCCCCCACAGGACCCCCCGCACGATGAGGGCATCGGCCAGGAAGACCAGGAAGGCGTAGAGCGGGACCGGCACGAGCGAGACCCCGAGCTTGTTGACCAGCGAGTAGCTCGCGATCAGCATGCCGGTCAGGAGCGCCCAGCCGAGGGCCGGCCGGTGGGCCCTGGCCGCCGCCCAGCCACTGAGCGCCCCGTGGCTCAGGAAGATGCCGAGCACGACGAGCGCGATCCCCAGGATCCCCTGCCAGGCCAGGCGCTCGCCCAGCAGCAGGACGGCCAGCGGCGGCACGAGCACCGACCCCGTCCCCCGCGCCACCGGATAGACCAGCGACATGTCCCCGGCTGCGTAAGCGGACGTCAGCGCCAGCACGTAGCCCGACTCCAGGGCCGCCGAGGCCGCGACCGCCACCCAGGCCGCCGGGGGGACCTCCCAGGGGGAGTGGAAGCAGAGCACCGGCAGGCACATCAGGGTCCCCACCCAGAGCGCGCCAGCCTGGATCTCGAGGCGCCGGGCGTCGGTCTTCACGATGAGGTTCCAGCCGCTGTGGCAGAGGGCGGCGAGCAGCACCAGCAGCAGCGCGGTTGGCGACATTTCGCCAGTTTACCGGTGGTTTGACTCCATAAAGAAGCACGTCCAGAATGAGGGGGCTGTGATGGAGCGACCCCGATCCCTGAAGCCGTGGGGCAGCCCAGGCCCCTCCGGACCCACCTGGCGCACTGCGGCGGGCCTCGGGGTGCTCGTCATGGTCCTGTTCCTCATGCTCGAGGGCTGGTGGATCCTCACCGTGCCCGATACCCTCCACACCAGCCCCCGGGTGGTCGAGATCCCGGCCCACAAGGGCGTGATGGAGGTGGCCGAGATCCTCGATGACGCCGGCGTGATCCGCAGCCGCGTGGGCTTCGTGATGCTGGCGGTGGCCCGGGGCAGCTTCCGCAGCCTGAAGGCGGGCGAGTACCAGATCCCCCAGGGCACCAACACCGTGCGGGTGCTGGAGCGCCTCGAGGGCGGTCATGTCATGCAGCACATGATCGTGTTCCAGGAGGGCGGCACCCTGGGCGAGCTGGCCCGGCAGCTGGAGGCCGAGCGGCTCGCGCCGGCGTCGGACATCCTCCGCGTGGCCCGCGACGCGGTCTTCCTCAAGACGCTCGACATCCAGGCCGACTCGGTCGAGGGCTACCTCTTCCCCGACACCTACCAGTTCGTGAAGGGGATGACCCCCGAGGAGATCCTGGCCCGCATGGTCGCCCGCATGCGCGAGAAGCTCTCCCCGGAGCTCGTGGCCGAGGCGCGGGCCCGCAACCTCAGCGTGCACCAGATGCTGACGCTGGCCTCGATCATCGAGAAGGAAGCGGTGGAGTCGTCGGAGATGCCCCTGATCTCCGCGGTGTTCTGGAACCGCCTCCACAAGCTCATGCCGCTTCAGGCCGATCCCACCGTGCAGTACGCGGTGGGCAAGGACCGACGCCGCCTCACCCGCGAGGACCTGCAGGTCGACTCGCCTTACAACACGTACCGCCGCCAGGGCCTGCCCCCCGGCCCCATCGCCAGCCCCGGTCGCGCCGCCATGCAGGCCGCGGTGCGGCCGGCGAACGTCAAGTATCTCTACTTCGTGGCGATGGACGACCGGCACCACCAGTTCTCGACGAATCTCGCCGACCACAACGCGGCGGTGGCGCGGTATCGCCTGGCCCGCGCGCGGTAGTCCGCCCCTCGCGCTTCGCGCCCGGCTCATCAACGGCCGGGCGAGGGCGGGGCGGGGGACCCTCCGGGAGCGCGCTGAGTCGCATCTCCGATTTCTCGCCTCCATCGGGCCACGAAGACGGACGGCGTAGGCGCTTCGTTCTTCGCGGGTTGGCTCCACGCAAGCGGAGCGGTCGATCCCCGTGTAGACGATCCCCCGCTTGCCCATCTCTCGGCGGTCCTTCCCCTCTATTCGTCGGTTGGCGCTCGGTTGTCAGGTGGGGGGGTGAATGCTATAAGGGGCGCTATGGCGCGGGGCGACGAAACCGCTGTGTCTGTCATGGCGACGGGCTCGGCGCCCGCGGTGGCGGGGCGGCCCGAGCCGTTTCCGCCCGTCTACCGCGTGGTCCGCGCGGCCTGCGCGCGGGCGCTGCGTCACCTCTTCGACCTCCGGGTGGAGGGCACCGAGCATCTGCCGCCCACCGGCCCGTACATCCTGGCCGCGAACCATCACAACTACCTCGACGGCGTGGTGCTGGGCGTGGCGGTCTCCCGGCCCATCTCGTTCCTGGTCATGCCCCGCGTGTACCGCGCCACCCCGCTGCACCCCTATCTCCACCAGCGCATCGGCTCGATCCCGGTGAACCTGGAGCGGCCGGACCCGGGGGCGATCAAGCGCGTGCTCCGCGTGCTGGAGTCGGGGCGCATCGTCGGGATCTTCCCGGAAGGGCCGTTCAGCCAGGAAGGGCGTCTGGTGCCCGGCCAGCCCGGCGCGGCCCTGATCGCGCTGCGCGCGGGGGTGCCGATCGTGCCGGCCGGGATCGAGGGCACCTTCGAGGCCCTCCGCGGCCGGCGCTTCCACGTGCCGCGCCGACACCCGCTCTCGGTGCGCTTCGGCGCGCCCCTCGTGTTCGATCATCCGCGCCACCGGCCGATCGCGCGCGCCGAGCGTGCGGAGGCCACCCGCCGCATCATGTCGGAGATCGCCGGGCTGCTCCGGCCGGTCGCCGACCCCGCGGCGGCCGCCGGTCGCGCGGACGCCTCGTGACCCCGGCCGGCACGCCTCCCAGCAAGGCCTGGTCCGGGCGCTTCGCCGAGGGCGCCGATCCGACCGCCGAGGCCTTCACCTCCTCGCTCGCGTTCGACCGCCGCCTCTGGCCGCACGACCTGACCGGCAGCGCGGCGTGGGCCCGCGCGCTCGGACGGGCCGGCCTGATCACCCCCGCGGAGGAGGCGAGCCTGCTGGCCGGCCTCGACGCGGTGCGGGCGGAGCTCGAGGCGGGCCGGTTCCCGTTCCGCCGCGAGCTGGAGGACATCCACATGAACGTGGAGCGCCGGCTGGTGGAGCTGGCCGGCCCGGTGGGCGGCAAGCTCCACACCGGCCGGTCCCGCAACGACCAGATCGCGCTGGACGAGCGCCTCTACCTGCGCGAGATCCTGGACCACGTCGATACGGGGCTGCGGGAGGTGCAGCGGGCCCTGGTGGCCCAGGCCGAGCAGCACCGCGACGCGCCGATGCCCGGCTACACCCACCTGCAGCGCGCGCAGCCGGTGCTGCTCGCCCATCACCTGCTCGCGTACGTGTTCATGCTCGAGCGCGATCGCCAGCGCTTCCGGGAGTGCCGCGCGCGCGTGAACGTGCTGCCCCTGGGCGCGGCCGCGCTGGCCGGCAGCGCCTTCCCGATCGACCGCGAGGCGCTCGCCCGCGACCTCGGCATGACCGGTCCCAGCCCCAACAGCATGGACGCGGTCGCCGACCGCGACTACGTGATCGAGTTCCTCTCCCACGCCGCCATCTTCGGCATGCACGGCTCGCGGCTGGCCGCCGATCTCACGCTCTGGGCCACCGCCGAGTTCGGCTTCGTGGAGTTCTCGGACGCCTTCGCCACCGGCTCGTCGATCATGCCCCAGAAGAAGAACCCCGACGTGGCGGAGCTGATCCGCGGCAAGACGGGGCGGCTCTACGGCAACCTCACCGCCGCGCTGACGATGATGAAGGGGCTGCCCCTCACCTACAACTCCGACATGCAGGAGGACAAGGAGCCCCTGTTCGACAGCGTCGACACGCTGGAGGCGATCTTCCGCGTGCTGCCTCCGATGCTCCGGTCGCTGACGTTCCAGGTGGATCGCATGCGGGCGGCCGCGGGGGCCCACTACTCCACCGCCACCGACCTCGCCGACTACCTGGTCCGCCGGGGACTGCCGTTCCGGGAGGCCCACGAGGTGGTGGGCCAGGCGGTGCGCCACGCGATCGCGCGCGGGTGCGAGCTGGGCGATCTGCCGCTGGAGGACCTGCAGGGGTTCTCGCCCCTCATCGCCCGGGACGTCTACGCGGCGCTGACCGTGGAGGCGTCGCTGCGCGCCCGCTCCGTCGTGGGCGGCACCGCGCCGGAGGCGGTGCGCCGGCAGCTGGCGCTGGTCAAGGGCTGGCTCGACGCGTGAGGCCCGCCGCGCGGCGCCGGCTGCTCGCGCTGGGCGTGGCCATCCTCGCGCTCGCGGCCTGCGGCAAGAAGGGGCCGCCCGTGCCGCCCGAAATCCGCCTGCCCGTGATGCCCGCCGCGGTGCACGGCGCCATCGACGACGGATCGATCGTGGTGTCCTGGACCGCGCCGGGCACCCGGATGGACGGCAGCCGCCTGCGGCGGATCTCCCTCTACCACGTGTATCGCCGCGAGGAGGAGGACTCCGGCGCGCCGAAGGCCGCGATGCTCTCCTCCGGCCGGATCGTCGGCTACGACGAGGTGGCCTCTATCCGGACCGACTCGCCCGCGCCCGCGACCGTGCAGGGCTCGAGCGTCACGTGGGTCGATCACGAGGCCCTCCGCCCGGGCCGTCGGTACGTCTACGTGGTGACCGCGGAGGACGAGATCGGCCGCTCGAGCGCGCCCTCGGAGCGCCTCGTGGTGCCGTACCTCGCCGCGCCGGCCGCGCCGCGGGATCTCACCGCGACGCCGGGCGACCGGCGCGTGACCCTCGCGTGGCAGCCGCCCGCGTCGCTGCAGGACGGCTCCGCCCCGACCGCCGACATCCGCTACGTGGTGCTGCGCGGCCCCGCCGCCGGCGGCCCGCTCGCCGCGGTCACTCCGCAGCCGATCGAGGCGACCACCTTCACCGACACCGGCGTCGAGAACGACGTGGACTACCGCTACGCGGTGCGGGCGTTGCGGGTGGTGTCCTCGCTGACCGCGGCCGGCGGGACCAGCGCGACGGTCGCGGTCGCGCCCGCGGACACCACCCCGCCCGCGGCGCCCACCGGGCTGGTGGCGGTGCCCTCGGGCGGCGCGATCCGGCTCGCGTGGAACGCGAGCCCGGACCCCGACGTGGCGGTCTACGCGGTGTACCGGGCGACCGAGAGCGGAGAGTTCCTGCGGATCGCCACCACCGTCCCGCCCGGCACGGTGTACGCCGACCGCGACGTGCGCCCGGGGACCACCTACCGGTACGCGGTCACCGCGATCGATCGCGCGCGGCGCCCCAACGAGAGCGCGCGATCGAACGTGGTGTCGGCGCGCGCGCAGTAGCGGCGAGACTTCGTTCGGCCGGCCCCGCAGGAGCGCCTAGACTTCGTTCTGCCAGACCTGGTCCGGCGTCTGCCGCCGGCGCAGGAGCGTGAGCGCCCCGTCGGGGCCGAGCATCACCTCGGGGGCCTGGGGATAGGAGTTGTAGTTGATGGTCGCCATCGCCGCGCAGTAGGCGCCCGCGCCGCCCACCACCACCAGATCGCCGATCTCGGGCCGGGGCACCCAGCGCGGCGCGAGCGCCTCCGGATCGCCGGGCGCGGGGGTCAGGATGTCGCCCGACTCGCAGCACGGCCCCACGAACACCACCGCGGCCTGCTCGCGCCCGCGGGCCAGCACGTCGATGGGATGCTGGGCGCCGTAGAGCGACGGCCGCGTGATCTCGGGCATGCCGGTGTCGAGCTTGGCGAAGAGGTAGCCCTCCTTGCCGGTGTCGACCACGTCCACGCAGGAGGCCACGATGGCGCCCGCGTTGGCGACCAGGAAGGTGCCGGGCTCGATCTCCAGGTGCAGCGCGCGACCGTCGCGGTCGCGGAACTCTTCGATCTCGCGGCGGACGTGGGCCCCCACGTCGGCCAGATCCACCGACGGCTCCTCCGGCATGCGTCCCACCTTGAAGCCGCCGCCCAGGTTCACGACGGCCACGTCCGGCAGGGCGCGCACCAGGTCGAGCGTCATGCGCGCGCAGCGCTTCCACACCTCCGGATCGGTGCCGGAGCCCACGTGCGAGTGCAGCCGGCGGATGCGGAGGCGATGGCGCGCCGCGATCTCCACCACCTCGCCCATCGCCTCGTGCCAGATCCCGAAGCTCGAGGCGGGCCCGCCGGTGTTGGTGCGCTTGGTGGAGCCGGTGCCGAGGCCGGGGTTCATGCGGACCGACACCTCGCCGCCGGGGGCGACGCGCCCGAACTGCTCCAGCTGGTGGAGCGAGCAGGCGTTGAAGAGCACCCCGCGGGCCACGTGCTCGGGCAGCGAGCGCGACGGCATCTGCGAGGTGAGCTGGATGCGATCGGGTGCAAACCCTGCGCGCAAGGCGCGCTCGACCTCGTAGTCGCTGGACGCGTCCACGTGCAGGCCGAGGTCGCGGAACAGGGTGAGGATGCCCCGGCTCGGGTTGGCCTTCATCGCGTAGCGCACCGTGAGCCCGAAGGGGGCCGGGAACGCGAGGGTGGCCCGCGCGGCCGTCTCGAGGGCGGCGCGATCGTACACGTAGCACGGCGTGCCGAACTGTTTGCGTACCTGCGCGGCGACGTCGACGCTGATCTGAGCCCGTCGGACGGGCGCGGGATGGCTGTCCATCCGCAGGAGTCTACCGCATCGCGCCAGCCGCTTGAAGAGCTTCCTGCGGTGGTGTTAGAGTCGGGCGAGCAACTCTTCGCCACGGAGGGACTCAACCATGCGCCCGACATTCCAAGGCTCGATCGTCGCTCTCGTGACCCCGTTCCGCAATGGCAAGGTCGACGAGGCCAAGCTGCGCGAGCTGGTCGAGTGGCACGTCGCCAGCGGCACCGACGGCATCGTGCCCTGCGGCACCACCGGCGAGTCCCCCACCCTCTCGCACGACGAGCACAAGCGCGTCGTGGAGATCGTCATCGAGACCGCGCGCGGTCGGCTCGCCGTCATCGCGGGCACCGGCTCGAACTCGACCGCGGAGGCGATCGACCTCACCACCCACGCCAAGAAGGCGGGCGCCACCGGTGCGCTGGTGGTGAACCCCTATTACAACAAGCCCACCCAGGAGGGCCTCTACCGCCACTTCCGCGCGGTCGCGGACGCGGTCGACATCCCGATCCTGGTCTACAACATCGCGGGGCGCACCGCGGTCAACGTGGAGACCGACACCATGGCCCGCCTCGCCCGCGACTGCGCGAACATCGTGGGCGTCAAGGAGGCGTCCGGCTCGCTCGACCAGATGACCCAGGTCATCCTGGCCTGCGGCCCCGACTTCTCGGTCCTCTCGGGCGACGACAACATCACGCTGCCCCTCATGTCGGTGGGCGGCCGCGGCGTGATCTCGGTCATCGCGAACCTCGTCCCGCGCGAGACCGCCGAGATGACGCACGCCGCGCTCGCGGGCGACTGGAAGCAGGCGCGCGAGCTGCACCTCAAGCTGTTCCCGCTCTCGCGGGCGATGTTCCTCGAGACCAATCCGATCCCGGTGAAGGAGGCGCTGGCCATGATGGGCAAGATCGAGGCGGCCGAGTATCGGCTCCCGATGTGCGGCCTGTCGGAGGCCAACCGGCCTCGCCTGAGGGCGGTCCTGGCCTCGCTCGGCCTCGTCAAGGGCTGACGCCCGACCTCCGATGGCGGATGTGGTCGTCGCCGGCGCCGCCGGCCGGATGGGAAGCCGTCTCGTCGCGCTCCTGCAGCAGGAGACGGGGCTGCGCCTGGTCGGCGCCCTGGAGGCGCCCGGCCACCCCGCCCTCGGGCGCGACGCGGGCGAGTCGGCCGGCGTGGGGCGGCTCGGGATCCCGATCGGCGACGACGTCGACGCGGTCCTCGGCAAGGACCGCATCCTGATCGAGTTCTCGGTGCCGGAAGCGAGCCTCGCCCACGCGCGACAGGTGGCCCGCCACGGCGGTCGCGCGGTGATCGGCACCACCGGCTTCACCGCGGCCCAGCGAGAAGAGCTGGCCCGGATCGGCGGCTCGATCCCGCTGCTCGTGTCTCCCAACATGAGCGTGGGCGTCAACGTGGCCTTCAAGGTGCTGGCCGACATGGCGCGCCTGCTCGGCGACGACTACGACGTCGAGATCGTGGAGACCCACCATCGCTTCAAGAAGGACGCGCCGAGCGGGACGGCGCTGCGCATGGCCGAGGTGGTGGCCCAGGCCCTCGGGCGCGACCTGCGCGAGACCGCGGTCTACGACCGGCACGCCCGGCTGGCCGAGCGCTCCCGCAAGGAGATCGGCATGGCGGCCCTGCGCTCGGGCGACGTGGTGGGCGAGCACACCGTGGTGTTCGGCTCGCTCGGCGAGCGGCTCGAGCTCACTCACCGCGCCCACAGCCGGGACAACTTCGCCCGGGGGGCGCTGCGGGGGGCGCGCTTCATCGCCACCGCGCGGCCCGGCCTCTACTCGATGCAGGACGTGCTCGGCCTCGCATGAGGATCGTCCGCTTCCGGGCCGGGGGGAAGACCCGCTACGGCGTCCTCGAGGGGACCCACATCGTGGAGTACGCGGGCACCCCCTACGGCACCTTCAAGAAGGCGCGGAAGAAGTACCTCCTGAGCCAGGCGGTGCTGCTGGCTCCGGTGGTGCCCACCAAGATCGTGGTGGTCGGGCTGAACTACCGCGAGCACGCCGACGAGATGAACGTGCAGGTGCCGAGCGAGCCGCCGATCTTCCTGAAGCCGATCTCGGCGCTGTGCGGGCCGGACGATCCCATCGTGTTCCCGCCCCAGTCGCGGCGGGTGGACTACGAGGGCGAGCTGGCGGTGGTGATCAAGAAGCGCTGCCACCGGGTGCCCGCCGAGCGGGCGCGCGAGTACGTGCTCGGCTACACCTGCCTCAACGACGTGACCGCGCGCGACCTGCACACCCGCGACGGCCACCCCGTCCGGGCCAAGGCCTTCGACAGCTTCTGCCCGGTGGGCCCGTGCATCGCCACCGACATCGATCCCAACGGCGTCGAGATCGAGACGTTCGTCAACGGGGAACGGCGCCAGGCCTCGAACACCAAGCACCTGATCTGTCCGGTCGAGGACCTGGTCGCCCGCGTGTCCGCGGTCATGACGCTCCTGCCCGGCGACCTGATCGCCACCGGCACCCCGGGCGGCATCGGACCGCTCCAGCCCGGCGACAAGGTGGAGGTGCGTATCGAGGCCATCGGGAGCCTCAAGAATCCCGTCATCAAGATCCAGGAGACCTGCGCGTGAGCCCATCCCCTTCGCCCATCCCGCTGGCCAGTCGTCTGAGCAAGCTGCCCCCCTACCTCTTCGCCGAGATCGACAAGCAGAAGCGCGAGGCCCGCGCCCGCGGCGTCGACCTCATCGACATGGGCATCGGGGATCCCGACCTGCCGACGCCGCCTCACGTCATCGAGGCGCTGAAGCGGTCGGCCGAGACCCCGGCGAACCACCGCTACCCCGACTACGAGGGCCTGCCGTCCTTCCGCACCGCGGTGGCCGACTGGTACCGCCAGCGCTTCGGGGTCACCCTCGATCCGCACACCGAGGTGCTCACCCTGATCGGCTCGAAGGAGGGCACCGCCCACATGCCGCTCGCGTTCGTGAACCCGGGCGACGTGGTGCTGGTCCCGGACCCGGGCTATCCGGTCTACGCGGCCGGCACCTGGTTCGCGGGCGGCGAGGTGCACTGGATGCCGCTCAGGCGGGCCAACGGCTTCCTCCCCGACCTGGACGCCATCCCCGCCGACGTGGCCCGGCGCGCGAAGCTCATGTATCTCAACTATCCCAACAACCCCACCGCGGCGGTGGCGAGCCAGGAGTTCTTCGCCAGGGTGGTGGACTTCGCGCGCCGGCATCAGATCATCGTCTGCCACGACGCGATGTACTCCGAGCTGCGCTTCGACGGCTACCGTCCGCCGTCGTTCCTGGAGACGCCGGGGGCGATGGAGATCGGCGTCGAGTTCCACTCGCTGTCCAAGACCTATTCCATGACCGGCTGGCGCATCGGGTTCTGCTCCGGCAACGCGGGCGCCATCGCGGGGCTCGGGAAGATCAAGACCAATGTGGACTCCGGGGTGTTCCAGGCGGTGCAGGAGGCGGGCATCGCCGCCCTCACCGGGCCGCAGGACCTCGCCGAGCAGTACCGCCGCACCTACCAGGAGCGGCGCGACGTGGTGGTGGCCGGGCTCAAGCGCCTGGGCTGGGAGGTCGACGTCCCCAAGGCCGCGTTCTTCGTCTGGGCCCCGGTGCCGGGCGGGCTCGACTCGCGCACCTTCGCCGCGAAGATGCTGAACGAGGTGGGCTGCGTGATCACCCCCGGGGTGGGCTTCGGCCCGTCCGGAGAGGGCTTCTATCGGATCGCGCTCACCATCGATGCCAAGCGCCTCGAGGAGGCGATGGAGCGGCTCCGGGGGCTCAAGCTCTGACGCCGTCTGATAAGATCTTCATCGAGGACGTCCGCTTCTACGGTCACCACGGCGTCACCCGGGCGCAGCAGACGGTGGGCGCCTGGTTCGCGGTGGACGTGGAGCTGATGGTGGATCTGGCCCCCGCGGCCGCGTCGGACGACCTCCGATCCACGCTGGACTACGGAGTGATCGCGGCGCGCATCGTGGAGGTCTCGACCAAGGAGCGGGTGAACCTGCTGGAGCGGCTCGCGGGGCGGCTGGCCCAGATGCTGCTGGGCGAGTTCCCGTGCGAGGAGGTGCGGGTGCGGGTGCGCAAGCTCACCCCGCCGATGGAGGGGCTGCAGGGCATCCCGGGGGTGGAGATCACCCGCCGGCGACGGTAGGCGAAGAGCCATGGCGCGCGTGTTCCTGTCCGTAGGGTCCAACCTGGGCGATCGGCTGGCGCTCCTCCGCAGTGCGGTCGAGCGGCTCCGCGCGATGCCCGACCTGCGCTTCGTGGACGCCTCCCCCCTCTACCGCACCGAGCCCTGGGAGACCGAGCCCGGCCGTCACACCGACGACACCACCTGGTTCTTCAACTGCGCGGTGGCGATCGAGACCGAGCTGGCCCCGGCGGCGCTCCTGACCCGCCTCCAGGAGGTGGAGCAGGCGCTCGGCCGGGTGCGCCCGCCGGGAACCCCTGAGGCCCAGCGCTACGAGCCCCGCCCGCTCGATATCGACATCCTCCTCTATGACGACCGGGTGATCAGCGGGCCGGAACACCTGCAGATCCCCCACCTGCTCATGCACGAGCGGCGGTTCGTGCTGCGGCCCCTCGCCGACCTGGCCCCGGACGTCGAGCACCCCGTGCTCTACCAGACCATCCGGGAGCTGCTGGACGTGCTGGAGGACGAGCACGAGGTCTCCATCTCGGACCTGCCGCGCCGCTGGTTCGAAGACTAGCGTGGGCCGGGCCGCCCCCGTTCCCCCGACGCGGCGGACCTCGGGACGGCCCCCGGCCGGGCCGGTGTTCCGTGGCTGACGACGAGTTCCGGCAGCAGGCCCTCCAGCACCTGGACGCCCTCCACAACCTGGCCGTCTACCTCACCCGGAACGGCTCCGAGGCCGAGGACCTTGTCCAGGAGACCTACGTCCGGGCCATGCGGTTCTCCCACCGGTTCCAGCCGGGAACCCATCTCCGCGCCTGGTTGTTCCAGATTCTGAGGAACACGTTCCTGACGTTCTACCGCCTTCGTGAGCGCGAATCGGCCTTCTCGGAGGACGGAGTCCCGGATGGGGAGTCGCCCATGTTCCATGACGCCCCCAGCCGCGACAGCGAGAGCGCCGGGGCCCACCTGGATCTGGATCGGGCCCTGACGAGGCTGCCCGAGGAGTTCAAGACGCCGCTCCTGCTGGCCGAGGTCGAGGGACTGGCCCTGGAGGACGTGGCGCGCATCATGGATTGCCCGGTGGGCACCGTGAAGTCCCGCATCTTCCGCGCGAAGGAACGGCTGCGCGGGTTCCTCAAGGACTACGAGAGCACCCGGCCACCGCAGACATGACGGACCCCACGGACACGAGGGAGGACGACGGCGGAGTGGGACGGATGCTGCGCGAGCACCTGACGCGCCACCCGGCCTCACCCATGCTGCGCGCGGCGGTGCGCGAGGCGCTCGAGCCCCGCGCGGCGCGCCCGCCCTGGTGGATGCTCTGGGGCGGCCCCGCGGCGGCCGCGGTCGCCACCGCGCTGGTGATGCTGCTGTGGATCGCGCCGCGCCTGCCCACCGCCCCCGCCGGCGATTCCGCCCAGTTCGTGGTCCGCGCGGTGCTCGCCGAGCACGCCCGCAACATCTTCTGGGGCGAGGCGCGCTCCGACGTGGTGCCGGCGGCGCTGCCCCGCGCGATGGAGGAGAGCGGCGTCTCGCTCAACTGGGTCTTCACCGGCGACGACGAGATCCGCCTGGTCAACGCCCAGCCCACGTACCTGGACGGCCGCCGGGGCATCGAGCTGACCTACCAGGACACCGCCGGCCACACCGTGACCTACGTGATCGTGCCGGGCGGCAACCTGGTGCTCCCCGAGCGCGGCCGCGTGCAGATCGGACGCTGGCGCCCGCTCGTGCGCAAGGAGGACGGCTTCAGCCTCATCCTCTGGCGCCAGCAGAGCCTGCTCTGCGTGCTCGCCTCGGACCTGGTCTCCGACGAGGACCTCGGCCGCTTCAAGGAGTACTTCGTGAAGGTCCGGTCGTCGACCGAGCCGTACGTGACGTACTAGCCGGCACGCGCCCCCGGTTTCGGGCTCCCTCGGGCTCCGGGTCTCGCACCCACGCGAGGGCCACGATGACCCAGGCCAGCATCACGACCTCGGAGTCCCCGAAGTTGTACTCGGTGAGGCCGGAGATCAGAAATCCGGTGATGGCCGCGACGGCGCCCAGCACGATCGCGCGCGCGCCCGCCTCCGCACCGAGCTCGCGCAGGCGGCGCCACGCGTGGGCGTAGAAGGCGACCCAGAGCCAGAGCCACGCGGCCAGGCCCAGGATCCCGCGCTCCACCAGGATCTGCAGTGGGGTGTCGTGCACGTGACCGGTGCGCTTCTTGGAGGCCTCCTCCATCGCGTAGCGCGAATAGTCGCGCTTGACGCCGCCCGGGCCGACGCCCAGGACCGGCCGCTCGCGCCACATGGCCAGGCCGCTGCGCCACATGTAGATGCGCTCGCGCAGGCCCGCCTCCTGCGGGTCCGTCATGCTGAGGACGCGGTGTCGCAGCTCGTAGGGCGCCACCAGCGTACCGGCGGCCAGCACCACCAGCCCGCCGACCAGGACCCAGCGCCCGCGCCGGACGGACGCCGCCACGGTCAGCACGCCCCCCGCGAAGCCGAGCCACGCGCCCCTCGTATAGGTGACGACGAGCCCCCAGAGCATGACCAGCCACGGCGCGCCGAGCCGCCGCCACGCCGGGCCCGGCGGCAGCAGGCGAGGCAGCGTCGCCAGGAGGACCAGCGAGAGCACGCCGGCCAGCGTCATGTAGATGCTGAAGAAGCCGTGCGCGCGGTCGCAGCGGTGATAGACCCAGCGGGGCCGCCCCGAGTGCATCGCCTCCGGCGAGCAGAGACCCACCTGGAGGAGGCCGACCACCGCGGCCACCGTTGCGGCGACCGTCAGGCCGAGCAGCAGGCGGTCTGCGGTGGGCCGGTCGCGCACCGCGTCCGCGGTGATGTAGAGGCCCGCCGTGAGGAGGAATCCCTTCGCGGCCAGCACGCTCTGGATCGGATGGCCGGACAGGAGCGCCGAGATCAGCGTCACGGCTCCCAGGGCCACGACCGGCGCCCCGAGGGGCCACGGTTGCGAGGCACGCACCGCGGGATCCCGGAGGCGCCACAGCCACAGGAGGGTGAGGCACGCCAGGGCGCTCTCGGCGAGGGTGATCGACAGCCCGAGGCCGGCGACGAAGGCGCCGAGCAGGACCCCGCGCAGGCTGACGCGCGCCGGCCCGACCAGGACGCCGCGCCGCCCGCTCAATACGCGTTCCGGTCCACCAGGACGCGCACCACCGTCATCGCGATGATCTTGAGATCGAGCCAGAGCGACCAGCGCTCGATGTACTCGATGTCGAACTGGATCCGCTTCTCCAGCGAGGTGTTGCCGCGGAGGCCGTGCACCTGGGCCCAGCCGGTGATGCCGGACTTGACCTTGTGACGCAACATGTACCCGGGCACGGTCTGGCGGAACCGCTCGACGAACACCGGCCGCTCCGGCCGCGGCCCGACCACGCTCATCTCGCCCCGGATCACGTTGATGAACTGCGGCAGCTCGTCGAGGCTGAAGCGGCGCAGGAAGGCCCCGAGGCCGGTGCGCCGCTCGTCGCCCGGATCGGCCCACTTGGGCCCGGTCTGGCGCTCGGCGTCGACGCGCATCGTGCGGAACTTCAGCATGTGGAAGCGGCGGCCGTCGAGCCCCATGCGCTCCTGCCGGTAGAACACCGGCCCCGGCGAGCTCACCCGCACCGCCACCGCGAGCGCCAGCAGCAATGGCCAGATCACGGCCAGGAGCGCCAGGGAGAACGTGAAGTCGAAGACCCGCTTGGCCACCGAGCTCCATCCGTAGAGCGGCGACTCGCGCAGGTGGATGAACGGCATGCCCTCGAACTGCTCGACACCGCCGCGCAGCGAGGCGAACCGCAGAAGGTCCGGGACCACGTGGATGGTCACCGGCTCATCCCCCACCGCGTCGAGCAGTCCGGCGAGCCGGCCGTAGTCCTCGTGGGCCAGCGCCAGCACCACGTGGTCCACCTGGTGCGCGTCCAGCACCGCCCGCAGATCCGAGTAGCCTCCGAGCCAGCGGATGCCCATGCCGTCCTTGTCGTCCGACACCACCCCGAGCACCTGGATGCCCACGTCGGGCCGCGCCTGCATGCGGCGCACCACCGTGCCGGCGAGCTCGCCGCCCCCCACCACCACCGCATAGCGCAGGTTGTAGCCGCGTCGGCGCGCGAAGCGAAGGCCCTCCCGGAACGCGGCCCGCGAGAACCAGACGACCCCGATCGAGAGCAGCCAGAAGTAGACGATGACCACGCGAGAATAGTCGTAGCCGCGGAAGAAGAAGGTCATCACCGCGACCAGGACCAGCACCCCCATGGTCGACGCCTTGGCCACGTCGGCCGCCTCCGACAGGTGCGAGCCGATCCGCCGCGGTCGATAGAGCCCGAAGGCCCGGAAGGCCACCCCCCACACCACCAGGATGGGAAGGAGCATCAGAAGATAGTCCGCGAGTGGGGGAATGTCCTGGTAGGGCAGCGGAGGGCCGGCCAGGTAAAAGCGCGCCCAGTACGCGAGGAGCCAGCACGCGGCCACGAGGACCAGATCGCCCACCAGCATCGCCTGCTCGAGGAGTCGCGAGTAGGCCTTCAGCACGTCGAGTGCTCCGCGAGGCGGGCCTGCAGGTACGAGAACATGCGCTCCTTGAACAGCGGTCGATCGAACGTCTCCGCGCGACGCCGGAGCGCCTTCGGCTCGAAGGCGATCGCTCCCGATTCGAACTGCCGGATGGCCTCGACCAGCGCCTCGACGGACTGGCGCGGGAAGAACAGTCCGGTGGGAGGCTCGGCGCCTCCCGGCCCCACCACCGTCTCGCGCGCGCCTCCTTCGCCGAAGGCGATGACGGGACGGCCGGCGGCCATCGCCTCCAGCGGCGTGATCCCGAAGTCCTCGAGCGGAGGGAAGAGCAGCGCCCGGCAGCGGGCGTAGAGGTCCGCGGTCTCCACGTCGTCACGCCATCCGAGCAGCTGCACGGTCGGCCCCGCCATCGCCCGCAGTCGCGCCTCTTCCGGACCGGTGCCCACCACCAGGAGCCGGCGCTCGAGACGGGTGCACGCCTCCACCGCGAGATCGACCCGCTTGTACGGAGTGAGCGCTGAGACCACGAGGTAGAAGTCGTCCGGCGAGTGGCCGATCCGGAAGCGCGCGACGTCCACCGGCGGGTAGATGACCTCGGCGTCGCGGTCCCAGACGCGACGGATCCGCGCGGCCACGAAGTGCGAGATGGCCACGATCCGGTGGACCCGCCGGGTGGTCGCCCGGTCCCAGTGCCGGAGCCACGCAGCCACCGCCGGCATGATGGCCCGGGTGATCGGACCGGCCCGGGGGCCGAAGTAGTCGTCGTAGAGATCCCACACGTACCGCATCGGCGTGAAGCAATAGCACACGTGGAGGGCGCCCCGGGGCGGGCGCACCGCCTTGGCCACCGCGTGGCTCGCCGAGAGGACGAGGTCGTAGTCGCGGAGGTCGAGCGCACGGATCGCGGCGGGGAACAGCGGCAAGTACTGGCGGTAGCGCGACGCCGCCTCCGGCAGTCGCTGGATGAACGAGGTCACGATGCGGCGCCGCTCGATGATCGGGCTGACCGAGCCCGGCACGTGCAGCAGCGTGTAGAGGTCCGCGGAGGGAAAGATCTCGCAGAACACCTCCAGGCAGCGCTCACCGCCGCGCATTCCGGTGAGCCAGTCGTGGACGAGGGCGACCCGGACGCCCGCTAGCTCTCGCACCGCGGCGCGACCCCGATCATGCGCCCCTCACTCAGCGTGACGGCCGGGTGCGCTGACGCCAGTAACCCAACAGATCCTCGAGGGTACGCTCGAAGGGAATCTCGACCTTCCAGCCGAGAGCCTGTTCGATCTTGGAGGGGTCGCCTTCCAGCACCATGACATCCGAGGGTCGCAGCCGTGCCGGGTCCACCTGCACCTTGATGTTCTTGACCCGCGACAGCTCCAGCAGGAAGTCGAGCACACGCTGGATCGACCACGACTTGCCCGAGCAGAGGTTGTACACCTCGCCGGCCTCGCCGTGCTCGACCAGGGCCCAGTAGCCGCGCACGATGTCGCGCACGTCGGAATAGTCACGGCGGGGCGTCAGGTCCCCGACGAACATCACGGGCTCGCGAAGGCCGGCCTCGATCTCGGCGATCTGCCGCGCGAAGTTGGAGGTGACGAACACGTCGCCCCGTCGCGGGCCCTCGTGGTTGAAGGCGCGGCCGCGCACGATCGACATGCCGTAGCTCTTCCAGTACTGGAAGCCCATCAGGTCTTGCGCGACCTTGCTGACCGCGTACGGACTCAGCGGGCGCAAGGGCTGCGTCTCCCGGATCGGCAGCTCGTCCTCCCGCACCAGACCGTACTCCTCGCTGCTGCCGACCACCAGGAAGCGGGGGGAGAGCTTCAGGTTGCGCAGCCCTTCGAGCAGATTCACCTGCGAGAGGAGGTTGGTGCTGAGCGTCTCGGCGGGCGTCTTCCAGGAGGCATGCACGAAGCTCTGCGCGGCCAGGTGAATCACGTGGGTCGGATTCGAGGTCTCGAGCAGAGTCCGCACCGACGACAGGTCGCGCAGGTCCGACTCGATGAGCGTGATGCGCGAGCGGAGATGGTCGATGTTGTCGGTCTTGCTCCGCCACCGGATCGAGCCGAAGACCGTCACCCCCTTCGAGAGGGCCAGTTCGGCCATGTAGCTGCCGACGAAGCCAGAAATCCCGGTGATCAGGAGCCGCATGGCTCACGATTATACGCCACGCCCCGCCAGTCCTCGGTAGAGAACCGCCATTTGCGCCACCATCTGCGCTCGCGGGAAGCGCGCCTCGACCCGCGCCCGCCCCGCCCGACCCATCGCCTCGCGGCGTGAGCGGTCCGGCAGCAGCGCGGCCGCGGCGGCGGCGAGGCGCTCCGGGTCGTCGGGGGGCACCAGCGCGCCGGTCACGCCGTCCTCGACCACATCGGTGTGGCCGGGAACCGCGGTGGCCACCACCGGCAGGCCGGCCGCCATCGCCTCCAGCACCGCCAGCGGCAGCCCCTCGCCGCGGGAGGCGGTCACGTACAGGTCGGCGAGCGGCAGCACGCGTGCCGCGTCGACCACGGCCCCCGCGAAGATCACGTGGTCGGCGGCGCCGACCGTGGCCGCCAGCGTCCGCAGCCGATCCCGGAGCGGCCCGTCGCCCACGATCAGCAGCTGGATGGCGGGCAGCCGCGCGGCCAGCGCCGGCACCGCGCGGATCAGCACGTCGAGCCGCTTGATCGTGTCCAGGCGCGCCACCGTGACCAGGACGAGCGCATCCGGCCGCAGGCCCAGCCCGGCGCGGGTGAAGTCACCCCGGGCGCCCAGGGCGCGGATGTGCTCGACGTCCACCCCGTTGACGATCACGTGAGTGCGCCCCGGCGGCGCCAGGCCGAGCCCGCGCGCCTCCTCGGCCTGGCTCGGCGAGACGTGGATCACCGCGAGACTTCGCCTCGTCAGCGCGCGCTCCAGCACCAGGTACGCCCGTCCGTAGCCGGCGTGGTGGATACCGTGGAACGTATGGACCGCGGCGGCGCCGATCAGGCGCGCGGCGGTCCGCCCGTAGAGCCCGGCGCCCTTGCCGTGGGAGTGGACCACCTGGGCGCGGGTGGCCCGCGCGAGCCGGACCGCCCGGACCAGCACCGTGGGGGAGAGGCGGTCCGCGCGCAGCGCGGCGAATCTCGCCCCGGCGGCGGTGAAGGCGGGGACGAGCGCCCCGCCCGGGGGCCCCGCGATCGTGAACTCGAAATCCGGCCCGCTCAGCGCGGCCACCAGGTCGCGGACCTGCGCCGGCCCGCCTCCCAGATCGGTCGAGACCAGCATCTGGAGGACGCGGAGGGGCTCCCTCACGTCAGCGGCCGAGCGCGGTGCGCAGCGCCGCGCGCACCGGACGCGGCAGGGCGAGGGCGGCCAGCGGGCGCAGCGCCCACACCACGCTCCAGACGGGATAGGTGCCGCGCCGCACCGCCAGCCAGCGGGCCCGCGCCTCCGCGCGCAGGCGCTCGTCCTCGCGCGCCGCGGTGACCCGCCCCGGCAGGAGCCGGCGGGTCACCAGCGGCTGCGACAGGTTGGCCAGTCGCGTGAGGGGGGCCAGCCGCAGCCAGAGGTCGTAGTCCTGCGCCACCGCGAAGGCCGGATCGTAGCCGCCGGCGCGGGTGACCAGCAGCCGGCGGGCCACGATCGAGGAGTGCACGAATGGGTTGCGTCGGATCAAGGCCCGCCGTAGCGCCAGGTCATTCTCGGGCGGTCGGATCTCGCCCACCTCGCGCCCGGCCGCGTCGACCACCCGAGCCGCACTCCCAAGGAGCCCGATCTCGGGATGGCGGGCGAGGAAGGCGACCTGCTCCGCGAGCCGGTCGGGACGGGCCACGTCGTCGGCGTCGAGCCGGGCGATCAGCGGGGCGCGGGCGCGCGCGAGGGCGCGGCCGAGCGCGCGGGTGAGCCCGGACGGCGGCTGCCGCTCCACCGCCAGCCGCGGATCCTGGGTCCGCGCCAGCAGCATGGGCGTGTCGTCGGTCGAGCCGTCGTCCACCACGATCAGCTCCAGGTCTCCGAGACTCTGCGCGAGGATGCTCTCGATCGCCTGCGCGACCCAGGGTGCGCCGTTACGCACGCCCATGAGCACCGACACCGCGGGCGTCGCCACTAACGCCTCGCGGCCGAGCGGCGCGTCTCGAGGGCCAGCACCGCGGCCCAGTGACGCACGATGGGCCAGCGCCCGATGCGGCCCTCCAGGCGGAAGCGCCGCTCCGGATCCGGCACCAGACGCCGGGAGTACGGGATCCAGTAGCCGTGGATGCGCGGCGGCTCGAAGCCTCCGTGGCGGCACAGAGCCCGCAGCTCGCCCCGGGTGAGAAAGTCGTGGGTCGCCCAGTTGCGCTCGTCGGACCAGAACGCGCGGGCCCGGTACGTGAACAGGTACTTGCGGAAGAGCCGGGCCGCACGCCGGACGTTGTGGTGCGGCTCCACGACGAGCAGGCGTCCGCCCGGGCGCACCGCCCGGCCGAGGGCGTGGAAGACTTCCTCGCGGTCGTGCATGTGGTGCAGGCTCTGCAGGATGAACGCGGTGTCGATCGACCCGGGCGGAACCACGTCGAAGATCGCCTCGGCCGCGCGACCCAGCACCTGCACCTGGTGGAGCCCCTCCGCGCGGCAGCGCGCCTCCAGCACCGCCCGCAGGTCCGGCACCGGCTCCAGCGCGATCAGGCTGTCCGCGTGCCGGGCGATGAGGCGGGTGAAGTAGCCGCTGCCCGCCCCCACCTCCAGCACCCGGCCGTAGCCGCCGGCGCCGGGCCAGACGCGGTCCACCAGCGGCTCCGCCGGGTACTCGTGCTGCCCGTCCTGCGCGTAGCGGTGGATCTGGTCGTATTTGCTCGCCCCCGCCCCCGAGTAGATCGTCTCGTTGAAGCGGCGGTTGATGCAGCCGAGCCTGACCCGCGAGTCCGCGGTCATCAGCCGCCGCTTCAGCGGGTGCGGGAGCAGCAGGTAGAGGAGGTAGTGGCGCCGGCCGATCTCGATGCGAATCACTGCTTGCGCAGCAGGAGATTGAAGTAGGGCAGGCAGAGCGAGGGGGACCGCCCCGCGGCATCGAGGCCGGCGGCCAGCGCCCTGAAGAGCGGCAGGAGCGCCCGGCGCAAACGGGATCGCGCGGTGGCCCGGAAGAATCGCCAGCCGTAGCCGGCCTCCTCGGTGACGTCCACCAGCCCCGTGGTCCCCGTGGTGGGCAGGCACTCGCGCAGGGTCGCGTTGCGCCAGCCGGTGCCGTCCGCCACGAAGTGCGAGAACGGCACGCGGCCGAAGGTGCGCGGCCGGAGCAGCCGGGCGTAGGTGTAGGCCAGCCGCGAGGGCAGCCACTGCACGAGCGGCAGCCCGATCGAATGGGTCTCGAGGGGGAAGAGCCGGTTCGGGGTGTCCAGGATCGCGATGTGGCCGCCGGGGGCGAGGACGCGGTAGTACTCGTCGACCTGCGCGCGCCGGTTCCGGGCGGGCAAGTGCTCGACCACGCCCACCACCAGCACCAGGTCGAAGCGCCCGTCCGGCCACGGCAACCGCCGCGTCTCGTCGTTGCCCAGCCGCAGCACTTCCTTCACCGCCCCGAGGCCCTGCTCCTCCACCTTGGCGCGCACGATCTCCACGAAGGCGGCGTCGGTATCGAAGCAGTGGATCTCCGCCACCTCGGGCTGCTCGGCGAGATACTCGGTCATGTGCCCGAACGAGCATCCCACCTCCAGCACCGAGAGGCCCCGCGCGCCGCGCCGGCGGAGGTAGGCGAAGAGCGGATCCAGGAAGAGGCGCGCCCGCTGCTCCTTGAAAGGGAAGTAGAGCGGCGCCCGGCGGGCCCCCTTGCGCTCGATGAGCAGGCGGACCACCCGCGCGCTGTAGCGCGTCTCGTGCCGGCGCCCGTCCACCGTGAGCACCCGCCGGTCCCCCAGATCGTGCAGCTCGAACGCGGGCTCGCTCATCGCGAGCAGTATAGCAACGCGCTAGCGACGAACCGCGACCGCCAGCAGCATGTGGCCCAGCAGGCGCAGCGAGGGCCCGGAGTAGAGGAGCCCCCGCGCGGCGCGCCGCAGCGCCGCGCGGGGGCCGGGCGCGGCGGTCGGGTTCCCCGCCGGCGACGGCGCGGGGCCGTCCGCGCGGCGCCGCGGACCGCGGCGCAGGCGGCGCAGCGCGCCACGCAGCACGCGGGCCGGATCGTACGGGTGGAAGCCGGTGACCGTGAAGCCGTGCGCGGCGAGCACGCCTCCCAGCTCGCGCCGGGTGAACGCGAACTGGTAGAACTGCCCACCCGCCGCGCGCGTGCGGCGGGCCTTCCGCCGGAGGTACGGGGCGCCCAGGCACCGGACGCCGTTCCAGTAGGGCACCGAGAGCAGCAGCGTGCCGCCGGGGGAGAGGACGCGCGCGGCCTCCCGCACGATCGCGTCGGGCCCATCGGGGTCGTGCTCCACCACTCCGAGCGAAAGGTAGCCCGCGAGGGCGCCACTCCGCACCGCGAGCGCCCGGAGATCCATCACCGTGAGCGGCGCGCCGAGCCGCGCGGCCGCGCGCAGAGCTTCCAGGCTCCAGTCCGCGCCCACCGCGGCGTGGCCGCGCTCGCGCAGCAGCAGCACGTACTGACCGAGGCCGCAGCCCGCCTCCAGCACCCGGCCCTGGGCCGGCAGGTGCCGCTCGATCAGATCGGTCAGCGGCGAGTCGCGCGCGACGCGCAGCAGCTCCTCCACGCGGTGGCCGCCCCAGTGCTCGGTCCAGAACTCGCTGGTGGCCGAGCGCGCGTAGTACGCGAGCGGGATGGCTCAGGCTCCCCCGCCCGCCACGTCTCGTAGCAGCGCGATCTCGCGCGCCACCAGCGACGAGAGACCGTAGCGGGCCACGACCTCGGACCGGGCGGCGGCGGCGAGGCGGCCGGCGAGTCCGGGCTCGTGGAGAATGCGCTCGAGACAGCGGGCCAGCGCCTTCTCGTCGTGGGGATCGAAGAGCAACCCGGTGCGCCCGTCCGTCACGAGCGAGCGGTTCCCCACGCAGTCGGAGGCCACGCACGGCACCCCGCACGCCATCGCCTCCAGCAGCACCTTCGGGTGGCCCTCCGTGAAGGAGGCGAGCACGAACGCGTCCGCGCCGCCATACACCGCCGGCAGCGCGGGCTGCGGGATCACCCCGGGAAACGAGACGCGCGCGCCGAGCGTGCGCGCCTGCCTCTCGAGCGCCGCGCGCAGGGGACCGGCCCCGACCAGGCACACATGGGCGCCGAGGGCCGCGCCGGCCCCGACCAGCCGCGAGAGGTTCTTCTCCTCCGAGAGCCGCCCCACGTAGAGCACCCGCTTCGGCGAGTTGGCCGGCGGATGCGCGGGCGGCCGGAAGCGCTCCGTGTCGACCCCGTTGGGGATGAGCTCCACCCGACGCGCCGATCGCCGGGCGCGCTCGGCCAGCTCCGGCGTGGTGGCGATCACCGCGGCCGCGTGCCGCAGCCCCAGCCGCTCCACCAGCGCCTTCAGCGCGCGCTTGGGACCGGAGGCGGACAGCGTCGCGTACCAGAACCCGTAGGTCGTCACGTACGGGACGCCGAAGCGGCGGTGCGCGATCAGCGCCGGGATCACGCCGGTGATCTGAAACACGCGCAGGACCGCGCACGCGCGCAGGGCGGCGGCGTGCGCGCGGGGAATCTGCAGCGCGCGGCGGCCGCGCCCCACCGGGCCCGCGGGCGCGTGCACCACGACCCGCGCGAGGAGCCGGGCGTCGTCGGTGAAATCGGCGAGCGACTCGGGCAGGTAGCTGAAGTAGTCGAGCCCGTCGAACGCCTCGAGATAGGGTTGGAAGTAGCCGTCGATCAGCCGCGCCTGCTGCCCGGTGAGGGCCAGCGCCCGGATGCCGCCGCCGAGCGCGGGCAGGAGGCCGACCCGCATCAGCGCTTCCTCGCCACCACGCGGAAGCCGGTGCTCTCTTCGGGCCGGCGCAAGGCCGCGTCCCGCTTCCAGCGGCTCAGCCGGTCGTAGAGCCCCAGCGAGAGCCCGCCCACCGCGTCGATCACGCCGGCCCACGGCGTGTCGAGCACCACCGGCATCACCGGGCCCTCCGGCTCGAAGCCGGCCTGGGCCAGCTCCGCGAGGAACTCCTCGCGCGTGTACTCGATCTTGTGGTCGGGATCCGAGTAGGAGAAGAGACCCGCCGCGCGCAGGGTGCGGCGCCACGAGTTCTCGCGGTTCGGGCCCGAGACGAGCAGGCGCCCGCCGTCCTTCAGCACCCGGTGGATCTCCCGGAGCACCGCCACCCGCGGGTGGAGATGCTCGATGACGTCGAGGAAGAGCGCCTTGTCGAAGGTACCGGTCGGGAACGGGAACGCGCCCGTGATGTCCCACGCCAGCACGCGGGCGCGCAGGAGACCCCGCTCCCGGATCGTCCGCCCCGCGATCGCGAGCTGCGGCAGGTCGTAGTCGAAGCCCACGATGGAGCGGCACACCGTGGCGGCGCGGGCCAGGTGCGCGCCGTTGCTGCAGCCCACGTCGAGCACGAAGTCGTCGGGGCCGAGGTACGGGAGGTACCAGTCGTGCCACGGCTGATCGACCAGGTGCTTGGGATGGATGGCGTAGGGGCGCTTGCCGGTGAGCTTCACCAGGCGCACCCCGACCGACTTGCCCCGGCGGTTCACCAGGTCGACCCCGCGCACGAGCAGGCGCCCGAGCGGGTTCATCGCGTGCGCCCGCCGGCGCGCCCGCGCCACGCCCGGAGCGCCTCCTCGTAGACGCGCCGGGTCCCGTCCACGCAGCGCTCCCAGCGGAAGAGCCGCTCCACGCGCTCGCGATTGGCGTGGCCGAGCTTCTCCGCGAGCGGGCGATCGGCGAGCAGCAGGGCGAGCCGCTCCGCGAAGGCCTCCGGATCCCTGGGATCGCAGACGAAGCCCCCTTCCCCGTCGACGACCAGCTCGGGGATCGACGCGGCGTTCGAAGCCACTACCGGCAGCCCCGACGACATCGCCTCCGCGACCACGAGACCGAAGCCTTCGAGCCCGGACGCGAACACGAAGACGTCGCCCAGGTTGAAGTGGTCCGGCTTCTCCGCCTCCGGCACGTAGCCGGTGAAGACGACGCGATCGCCGACGCCGAGGCGGCCGGCCTGCGCCCGCAGGTCCTCCCGCAGCGGGCCTCCGCCCGCGATCAGCAGGGTGGCGTCCGGATGCCGCGGAGCCAGCCGGCTCCACGCGGTCAGGAGCACGCCCAGGTTCTTGCGGGGCTTGAGTCCGCCGAAGTAGAGGACCACCCGCCGCCCGGACAGCCGGTAGCGCGCCACCAGGTCCGCGCGCGGCGGCCGCGGGGCGAAGCGCGCGTCCACCCCGTAGTAGACCACCCGGACGTGGTCGATCCGCGCCCCCAGCTCCTGCTGGAGCTGGCGGCGGCCGAACTCGCTGCCCACCACCACCGCGTCGGATGCGTCGATCACCCGCTTCTCGATCAGTCGATTGAGCGGGCTCGGATCGAGATGATGGTGGTGCGACACGATCGGGACGTTCAACCGAAAGCGGCGTCGGGCCCACAGTGCGGACGGTCCGATGTAGCGGAGCGAGTGCACCCGCAGCAGGTCGAACCCGACCGTCTCGTGCACGCGGCGGATGGCCGGCGGCACCACCAGCGGGGCCACGTACCAGCGCAGGCCGCGTCCGATCCCGAAGCGGTGCACCGTCCAGTTGGGCACGCCGACCGGGTGCGGCTTGCCGCGGGCCAGGATCAGCTCGATGCGCTCTCCGGCCCGGCCGAGCCGCTCCAGCAGCTCGCGCTCGTAAGTCTCGCCGCCGGAGGTGGTCTCGGGCGCGACGCCACAGTGTGGCGAGCAGATCCTCACCGGATCCTCACGAGGCGGGCGGCCGCTCCGCGACGATCAGGTAGCCGCCCACGAAGGCGGCGAAGCCGGATCGCCGCGCCCGCTCGGTGGCGTCGAGCCGCGCCAGCAGGTCGAGGAGCGGGAAGGCGCCGTAGCCCGCCCACCGGAGCGGGCGAGGCGCGCGCAGCACGAGGAAGCGGAGCAGGCTTGCCAGGTGCGTGAAGTAGGCGCCCTGCTCGGCGATGGTGACCGGCTTCAGGTCGGCAGCGGCGAGGAGGCGCTCCCACATGCTGCGGGTGTAGCGCGAGAAGTCGCCGGGATCCCCGTGCAGGCGCTCGAGAAAGGGGACGGTGATGACGACGCGCCCGCCCGGCTTCAGCACCCGTCGGCACTCCGCGAGCGCGGCCGCCACGTCCGGGACGTGCTCCAGGAGCTCGGTCGCCTTGACCGCGTCGAAGGCGGCCTCGCGGAACGGCAGCGCCTGCACGTCGGCGGTCACGTCGGGGCGGAACCCGCGTTCGATGTCCGCCACCACCCAGCGCGCGGTGGCCGGCCGGCGGAACGCGCCGCGCTGCCGGGCGCCGCCCACGTCCAGCACGCGGCCCGTGAAGTGCGCCGAGGAGGCGGCCAGGTCCGCGTCGACACGCTTGCGGCGATAGGAGACCCCCAGATAGTAGCCGAGCCCCCCACTCATGCCGCCGTGGCCTCCCGGTAGACCGCGAGCAGCGCGTCGACCAGCCGCCCCTCGTCGAAGACGCGCGCCGCCCGCTCCCGGGCCGCCGCGCCCATGCGTGCGCGCCGGGCCGGGTCGAGCAGCAGCTCCGCCACCGCCTTGGCGAGCGCGGCCGGGTCCTCCTTCTCCACCAGCATCCCGGTGACGCCGTCCTCGACCGCTTCCGGTGTGCCACCCACGCGCGTGGCCACCACCGGCCGGCCGCAGCGCATCGCCTCCAGCAACACGCGGCTCAGCGGCTCCGCCCACACCGACGGCACCACCACCACGTCGGCCGCCTCGTAGAGCGCGAAGAGATCGGCCTGCGCGATCTCCCCCAGGCGATGGAGATCCGGGGCCGCCGGGATCGCCATCCCTCCCTTCCCGGCCAGGGCGAAGCGCACGCCCGGCACCAGCGCGCGGATCGGGTCCAGGGCGCGCAGCAGCACGTCGGTGCCCTTGCCGATCGAGAGCTTGCCCGCGTAGAGCACCAGCGGACCGGGATGGATGCCGAGGCGCCGCCGGGCCTCCGCCGCGGCCGCCGGCGCGGCCTCCGCGACTCGCGGCGGCAGGTTGTGCACCACCGCGGTGCGCGCGGGCAGCAGGCGCGGGTCGAACAGGTCGAGCACCCCGCGGCTCACCCCGATCGCGGCCCGGCAGCTGCGCAGGGCGCGCTGCAGGCGCTTCTGGTCCCGGAACGCGACCGCAGCGGCGAGCCACACCTTCGCGCGGCCCCACGCCCCCGTCCCGGGCCGGTAGTGCGCCAGATGGTACGGCACGCACTGGCCGCGATACCGGGACCACACCGGGCAGTCGAACGTCTTCCAGCTCTCGATCTGGGTGCAGTGCCCGAAGGGGCAGATCAGCCCGAGGTCGCGGATCGTCACCAGCACGGGCCGCCCGAGAATGGCCCCCGCTCGCGCCGCGCCGACCAGCGCCGCCTTGCCCTGCGCGTGGACGATCTCCGCGCCGGTCGCGCGGGCGGCGCGCGCCACCTGCCAGCCGAAGTAGCGATGGAAGAGCGGGTTGCGGTGCACGAGCCATCCCGCGCTGCCCTGCCCCGGCCGGAGCCTGACGGGGAACGGCACGCGAATCACGGTGGCGCCGTCGCGCGTCTCCCGTCCGGCCGCTCCGTAGTTCGGGGTCACCACCGTCACCCGATGGCCGCGACCGGCGAGCGCGGCGGCCCACGCCGCGGTACTCCACTCGGCCCCCCCGGGCGCGAACGGCGGATAGTACTCGGTCGCGAACAGGATCGAGCTCACGGCTTGCGCGCGACCAGCTCGATGAACGGCGACACGCCCGACAGGCGGTAGTAGAGACCGATCGGGGCGCGCAGCGGCCCCCGCGATTCGCGCGGCGGCGCATCGTCGTGGAAGCGCAGGTCCCGCACGCCCACCCGCGCGAAGGCGCGCCGGAGCGCGGTGGGAGTCAGGCGCCGCAGGGTGCCCAGGTACGCGCTCGGCCGTCCACGCATCCGGAGATAGAGACGGCCGAGCGGCCGCGGCAGGAACGGGACCCACAGAAGCTTGTAGTGGCCCTCGTACCAGGACCACGCGTTCGGGGTGTGCACGTAGACCAGCCCGCCCGGGCGCGTGACCCGCACCATCTCCGCGACCGTCCGCTCCACCGACTCCACGTGCTCGATCGCCGAGAAGCAGTAGACCACGTCGAAGCGGCCGTCCGGGAACGGCAGCCGCTCCGCCACCGCCCGCACGAAAGCCCCGCCGCGCTTCATCGCGCAGATGCCGATGGCCTCCGCGTCGGCGTCGACGCCCACCGGCCGCACGCCCGCCTCCGCCGCCACCACGTTGAAGCCCCCGGTGCCGCAGCCGACGTTCAGCAGCCGGCCCCGCAGCCCGCCGCCCAGCACGCGGCCGAGCCGGGCGAATCGTTCGCGTTCCTGCCGCTCCTCGGCCTCGCGCAGATCGACCAGGGTCGGCCAGTCCGGGATGCCCAGCACGTCGCGATAGTAGGTCGTGTAGTAGCGACGGAGCCGGTCGCGCAGGCCGACCGCGACGCTCACCGCAGGCGCTGAACCAGTGCGTCCACCACGGCCTGGCGCTCCTCCGGGGTGATCCCCACCGAGCACGGCAGCGAGAAACCTCGTGCGTAGAGCCGTTCCGCCACCTCGGTCCCCGCCCGCGGGGCGTTCCGGAACGCGGGCTGGAGATGGAGCGGGCGCCAGAGCGGCCGCGCCTGGACGCCGGCCGCGTTGAGCTCCCGGATCAGGGCCGGCACGTCGGGGCAGCGCCCCTCCTCGAGCAGGACCGAGGCCATCCAGTACGTGGACCGCGCCCACGGCGCCTCCACGAACGGGTGCACACCGTCCACGCGCCCCAGCGCGTCCTGGTAGAACGCGGCGGTGGCCCGCTTGTCCTCCACGAACCCGTCGAGCTGCTCGAGCTGGGCGACGCCGAGCGCCGCGTGCAGGTTGCTCAGCCGGTAGTTGAAGCCGATCTCATCGTGGACGAACTCGATCGCGTCGCCGCGGGCCTGGGTGGTGAGCCGCCGCACCCGGGCCGCGGTCGCCTCGTCGCGGGTGAGCACCATGCCGCCCGCACCGGTGGTGATGATCTTGTTGCCGTTGAACGACAGGCACCCGGCGAGCCCGTCCGCGCCCACCGGGCGTCCGCGATAGCGCGCGCCCAGGGCCTCCGCGGAGTCCTCCACCACCGCCATGGGGAACCGCCGGGCCAGGGCCAGCAGCGGATCGATATCGCAGGGGTGGCCGTAGAGGTGCACCGGCAGCAGCGCGCGGATCACGCGGCCGCTCGTGCGGTTCACCACGTGGTCGCCCTCCACGCGCGCGTGCGCCTCGAGGAAGCGCGCGACCTCTCCGGGATCGATGCCCCACGACGTCTCCTCGCTGTCGAGGAAGACCGGCTGCGCGCCGCAGTAGGCCACCGCGTTCGCGGTGGCCACGAAGGTCAAGGCCGGCACGAGCACCTCGTCGCCCGGCCGCACCCCCGCCGCGAGCAGCGCCACGTGGATCGCCGCGGTGCCGTTGACGGTGGCCACCGCGTGCGGCACCCCGACGTACCCGGCCACCTCGCGCTCGAACCGGTCCACGAAGGGGCCGACCGAGGAGACCCAGTTGGTGTCCAGGCACTCCTTGAGATACTTCCACTCGTTGCCGGCCAGGTGCGGGACCGCGTTGGGAATCGTCCGGCGCTCGGCGCTCACGGCCGCCCCTCCCGTTCCCACCAGCGCCGATACCAGTCGAAGGTCTCCCCGACCCCGGCCTCCAGTCCCACCTTCGGGGCGAAGCCGGTGAGGGCGCGGAGCCGTCCGATGTCGGGGCAGCGGCGCGGCACCGAGCCCGCGGGCGCCGGGCGCGCCTCGATCGACGGCGCGAAGCGCGCGGTGCGCAGGACCAGCGCCACCAGATCCGCGATCGCGGTCTCCTCCGCGTCGTTGCCGATGTTGACCACCTGGCCCCACGCGGCCTCCGTCGCCATCAACCGGGTCATCGCCTCCACCGCGTCGGCCACGTGGCAAAAGGCCCGCCGCTGCTCCGGCCCGAAGACCCGGAACGGGTCTTCCCGGCGGAGCGCCCGCAGCGACAGCTCCGGGATCACGTGGTCTTCCCCCATGCGGGGGCCGTAGACGTTGTGGAAGCGGCCGACGACCGCGCGCAGCCCGCGCGCGCGGGCGATGTGGAGCACCGCGGCCTCGCCGAGCATCTTGCTCGCCGCGTAGGCGAAGCGCGGGGCCGCCACGTCGGGCACGCCGACGGGCACCGTCTCCGGGGTCGGCACCGGCACGTGGCCGGCCGCCACACCGCCCGCGTAGGTCTCGCTGGTGGAGGCGAAGAACAGCACCTCGCCCCGACCCGGCATCCAGTCGAGGAGGTGGAGCAGCGAGAGCGTGTTCACGCGCACCACGCGGGCGGGATCGCTCTCCACGTTGCGCACGCCCACCACCGCGGCCAGCATGTAGACCTGGTCCCACTCCCTGGGCAGCGGATCGAGCGCTCCGGGTCGGGTGAGATCCGCTTGCACCAGCCGCACGTTGGGGCGCGCGAGGAGCGCGTCCACGGTGGGATCGCGCCGGCCGCGCGAGAGGTCGTCGACGAGGGTGAGCGCGTGGCCCTCGCCGGCCAGGCGCGTGGCCAGGTGGGCGCCGATGAAGCCGGCCCCGCCCAGGACGAGCACCCTAGCCATAGCCGATCCCGGCGTACCGCACGCCGGCCCGGCGCGCGGCGTCCTCGTCGAGGATGCGCCACGAGTCGAACAGCACGGCGGGCGCGCGCATCGTGGCGAGGAGCGCGGGCAGGTCGAGCTTGGGGTACTCGGGGTGATTGGTGATGACCAGCACCGCGTCGGCGCCGTCGAAGGCGGCCTCCGGCGAGACCGGCGTCGCCCCCAGCCCCCGGATCACGTCGGGCGCCACCAGGAAGTCGTGGCCGCGGAGTTGGAGCCCGGCCGCTCGGAAGAGCGGAAGCATCGCGTGGATCGGGGCCCCCCGCATGTCGTCGGTGGGCGGCCAGCCCTTGTAGGCCCAGCCCAGGACCGCCAGGCGCGCGCCCTCCGCGCTCCCCCGGGCCGAGCGGATCAGGGCCAGCAGCCGTTCCGCGACCCGCACCGGGAGCGACTCGTTGAGGCCGCGCGCCTGCCCCACGAGCCACGGGGTGTAGCCGGCGGCCTGCGCGGCGCTCACCAGGATGTACGGGTCCTTCGACAAACAGGCGCCGCCCACGTAGCCGGGCTTCGCCACGTCGGGCCGCGGGTAGTCCAGGTTCGCGGCCCGGATCACCTCCAGCGGGTCGAGCCCCCAGCGCTCGGCCATCAGCGCGACCTCGTTGCCGTAGGAGTAGAGGAGGTCGGTGTGGCAGTTGTTCACGAGCTTCACCAGCTCCGCCACCTCGAGGGATCGCACCGGCACGATCTGCCGCGTCACGCGCCCGAAGAGCGCGGCGGCCGCGTCGCGCGAGGCCTCGTCCAGGCCGCCCACCACCTGCGGCAGCTCCTCCAGCTCGCGAAGGGCCTGCCCCTGGATGGTGCGTTCCGGCGCGAACGCCAGCCGCACCCGCTCACCCCACCGCGCGATCAGCTCGGGGAGCACCACCGAGCGCGTCGCGCCGACCGGCACGGTGGAGCGCACGACCACCAGCGTGTCGGGCCGGGCCCGCTCCGCCACGTGGCGCGCCGCCGCGCGCAGGTTGCCGAGCTCGGGGGCGTGGGTGGCCGGGTTGGTCGGCGTCGACACGCAGATCATGACCGCGTCCGCGCCGTCCGCGGGCAGCACGGCGGCGACGCGCAGCCGGTCGCCGCGGAAGGCGGCCAGCCCCTCCTCGATGCCGGGCTCGAAGAGATGCGCGCGGCCCTCGCTCAGGGCGGCGAGGACGGTGGGCGAGGTGTCCACGCCGTGGACGGTGAAGCCCTTGCGGCAGAGCGTCACCGCCATGGTGAGACCCACGTACCCCATGCCGACCACGCCGACGGTCTGCATCGGGGTCAGTCCAGCAGCCCGTCCGCCACGTCGCGGTCGGCGCGGCGCAGGTCGTCGTGACGTCCGACGTCCAGCCAGTATTCGCGGATCAGGTACGCGGAGACCGGCAGCTCGCGCTCGAGGCAGACCCGGATCAGGTCGGTCGCGTCGAAGTACCGGCCCGCCGGGATCAGGTCGGTGAGCGACGGATCGAGCAGGTAGATGCCCGCGTTGACCGGGAACTCCTTCCTCGGCTTCTCCTCCACCCGGCTGATGCGAGTGCCGTGCAACGTGAACTCGCCGTAGGGGATGTCGACCTGGTGGAGCGACACCCCGACCGTCATGCGCGCGCCCTCGGCCCGATGGAACTCCCACATCGCGCGAAAGTCGCACTTGGTGAGGATGTCGGCGTTGATCACGAAGAACGCCTCCTCGAGCGGCGGCCGGATCAGCGTGAGCGCGCCGATGGTGCCGAGGCGCTCCGGCTCGTCCACGTAGGAGAGCCGCACCCCGAGGCGCCCGCCGTCGCCGAGGGCGGCGCGGATCATCTCCGACTTGTGGTGCACCGCCACCAGCACGCGCTCGATGCCGGAGCGCTCGAGCCGCTCGATCATGATCTCGATCAGCGGGCGGCCGCCCACCCGCAGGAGCGGCTTGGGCGTCTCCTCGGTGAGGGGCCGCAGGCGGGTGCCCATGCCGCCCGCCATGATCACCGCCGCCGCCGGCAGCGGCGCGCGGGCGAGCAGGTCATCGAGAAAGATCACGTCCTGCAGCCGGCCCGCCTCGTCCACCAGCGGCAGGTGGCGGATGCGCCGGGTCCGCATGAGCGCGGTCGCGCCGCCGCGCCCGAGGCCGGCCGGCCCGGTGATCGGGGAGGCGTTCATGCTGGCCGCGACCGGGGAGTCGAGCGACACCCCGCGCAGCAACGCCTTACGCACGTCGCCATCGGTCACGATCCCGAGCAGCCGATCGTCCGGGTCGGTGACCAGCGCGACCTGGCGCCCGTTCTTGGTGATGGCGTCCAGGGTCAGGCGCACGCTCGTGCCCGGCGGCACGCACAGATTGGGCGGGATGCTCGCCATGGCCTCAACGCATGATAGACAAAGGGCCCGGAATCCTCAAACTCCGGGGATAGAATCGGACGCGATGTCGTCACAGGATCTGGCGCGCAAGTCGCTCCTCCTGCTCGCCGGCACCTGGGGCGGCGCCGCGCTCGGAATGGTGGTCTCGGTCCTGGTGGGCCGCACCCTTGGTCCCGCCGCGCTCGGCTCACTCGGCTTCAGCACCGGTGTGGTGGGACTCGTGATGGCCGCGCTCCTGCCCGGCTTCGCCCAGGCTCACCTGAAGCGGCTCGCGGAGGGCCAGGACACCGGCCGCTGCGTCGGCACCATGCTCGCCATCCAGGCGGTGCTCCACACGGTCCTGGGCGCGGCGATTGTGGGCTGGTGGCTCGCGACCGGCGTCCTCGCGCGCTCGGGCCTGGCCCTCGTGTTCCTCGGCCTGCTGGCGGCACAGGTCGCGACCAACTTCGCGGACGTCTTCCTCAAGGTGCTGGTGGCGCGCGAGTGGGTGGTGCCGCACGCGATCGTGCTGCTGGCCGCACGCCTGCTGCGGCTCTCCGCCACGGTGGCGGTGCTGGCGCTCGCCCCGAGCCTGCTCGGGGTGGCCCTGACCTTCGTGATCGAGCCGGTGGTGAGTGGCCTCACCGCCGCGGTGCTCCTGATGCGCCGCTACCGGGTGGCGCTGCGGCGTCCCACCCGGGCGAGCCTGGGCGACTACTGGCGCTACGCGAGGCCCTTCCTGGTCACGACGCCTCTCGCGCTCTTCCAGGACTCGATCGATCGGGTCGTGGTGGGCGCGTGGGCCGGGCTCAGCGCGGCAGGCTACTATCAGATCGCGCGGGCGCTCTTCGAGGCGCTCTCCTCGGTCATCGCGGCTCCCGCCACCTTCATGTTCACGCGTCTCTCCGCGCTCTACGCCCACCGCGGCGAGTCGACCGATCGGGAGGCCCGCGAGTTCTTCTTCCACGCGCTCGACAAGCTGCTGTTCCTCACCGTTCCGCTCGCGTTCGCGTTCTGGGCCTTCGCGGAGGTCGGAATCACGCTGCTCTACGGCCCCACCTTCCTTCCCGCCGCGGTCCCCCTGCGCATCCTGGTGCTGACCGCCGCGATCGCCAACGTGGTGAACCCGTACACACTTATCGTCATGGCTCTCGACCGCGCCGACCGGTTCGTGCCCGTCAACCTCCTGCGCGTCGTCGCCTACACGGTGGTGCTCGCCGTGCTGGTGCCCGCCACGCCCCTGCTGGGCGTCTGGACGGGCCTCTGGCCCGGCGCCGTCGGCGCGGCGGTCGCGCGCCTGTTCCTGATCCTGTTCCCGTGCTGGGTGTACGTGCGTTGGACGCGCGAGATGGCCGGGATCCCGCTCGCTCCCCACGTGATGACCTACGCGGGCGGCCTTGCGGTTGTGATCGTGCTGTTCGAGCCCTTCCGTCGCGGGGCTGCGGTGGCGGGAGCGGACGGATGGGCCGCGACCGTGCCCGCAGCGCTCGCCGCCCTCGCGGTCTATCTCGGATACCTTCTCGCGCGTCATCCCGGAACCCCGGAGAACCTGCGCTACGCCCGCGCTCTGCTCTCGCCGGTCGCGTTCATCCGCTTCCTCCGGGGCGGGCTGGGCGGGCCGGCACGCCCATGACGGTCTGCCCGGCATCCACGTTCCGGGTCACCACCGCGCCGGCCGCCACCACCGCCTCGGCGCCGATGCGCACGCCGGGCAGCACCACCGCACCCGCCCCCAGGAAGGCACCGCGCTCGATCGAGACCTGCCCGGAGAGGACCACGCCCGGCGAGAGATACGCGTGGTCGCCGATCGTGCACTCGTGCTCCACGATGACGCCGCTGTAGAGCACCGCGTTCACCCCGATCCGCACCTCGTTCCCGAGCACACAGCCCGCGAACACCACCGCGCCCGAGCCGATCTCCACGGAGGGCGCGGCCACCGCGCGGGGGTGCAGCAGCGTGGGCTGAGGCACGCCCGCGACCACCAGGACCTCGTAGAGCTGCGCGCGGCGGGCCAGCGCGGTGTTGCCGACGCCCACCACGCCTCCGTGGATCTGCTGCGGCCGGATCAGCGCGGCCAGGTCCGCGTCCGTGCCGAGCACGGACGTACCGGGGCGGGCCGCGGACAGCGAGCGATCGGTGAAGCCAGCGACCGTGAACCCGCAGGTGCGCGCCAGGTCGGCCACCGCGCGACCATGGCTGCCCGCGCCTAGGATCAGCAGGCGGCGCGCGGAGCCGGACGCGTCCGCGGCCAGCGCGGTCACGGCGTGGCTCCCGGCGTGAGGCGGCGCAGGGTGAGGCAGCGGTCCGCGGGCACGCCGAGGCGGACCAGCTCAGCCACTTGCTCCTCGGGCCGATCGAACGTGGCCACGATCACGCCGTCCACCTCGTCCGGGGACAGCTCGGTGAGCGCACGCACCGGGAAGCCCAAGAACCGGCCGCCCGCCGTCTCGTCGTAGACGCCCACCGGCTCGAGCCCGAACTCCCGCAGGGTGAGGTACGCGAGCTCGGCCGCCTCGCCCACCCCGCAGAGGGCGAAGCGCTTCATACCCCCCTGGTGGAGGCGGGTCATGCTTGCGCGCAGGTGACCGCGCGTGCGACGGAACAGGCGCAGCGAGTAGGCCATGTACTCGTAGGAGAGTCGGCTCTTCTCGGCGAGGCCCTTGGGGGTGAGCACGTACTGCAGGCGCTTCCGCGCGTGCGGCTTGCGCGGAAACTCCACGATCTTGATGAAGCCCTTGCCGGCGAGCCGGCGCAGGCAGAGGTTGGCCAGGCCGAGGGCCACCCCCAGCTGCTGGGCGAGGGCGCGCTGCGTGACCGGTGCACCCTCGCCGATCGCGGTCAGGATCTCGAGGTTCCGCTCGTGCTGACGCTGCATATAGAACGTTCACAAGTTGAACATGGTGATGTAAGATGCGTCAAGGTCCAAGATGCCTTCCGTGCCAGAGACCTTCGTCATCGCCGAGGCCGGCGTGAACCACAACGGCGACATGGCCCTGGCCCGCGCGCTGGTGGACGTGGCCGCGGACGCGGGGGCCGACGCGGTGAAGTTCCAGACCTTCGCGGTGGATCGCCTCGTCACCCGCCAGGCCGCCACCGCGGAATACCAGCGGCGCGCGCTCGGCGGCGAGGCGAGCCAGTACGACATGCTCGCGCGCCTCGAGCTCTCCTCCGCCGACCACGAGATGCTGTACGCGCACTGCGCCGCCCGCCGCATCGAGTTCATGTCCACCCCGTTCGACCCCGAGAGCGCCCGGTTCCTCAAGCGGCTCGGCGTGCGGCGCATCAAGATCTCCTCCGGCGACGTGACCAACCTGCCGATGCTGGAGGTGGTGGGCGCCCTCGGGCTGCCGGTCATCCTCTCCACCGGAATGGCCGATCTCGAGGAAGTCGCCGCCGCGGTGGCGACGTTGCGGGCGGCCGGCACCGCCGATCTGGCCCTGCTCCAGTGCGTGAGCAACTACCCGGCCGACCCGGCCCTGACCAACCTGCGGGCCATGGACACGTTGGCCCGCGAGTTCGGCACCCCGGTCGGCCTCTCCGATCACTCGCCGGGCACCGCGGTGGCGATCGCGGCCGCGGCCCGCGGCGCGACATACATCGAGAAGCACTTCACGCTCGACCGCACGCTGCCCGGCCCTGACCACCAGGCCTCTCTGCTGCCCGACGAGCTGCGCACGCTGGTTCGCTCCATCCGGGATGTGGCGGCCGCCCTCGGCGACGGCATCAAGCGCCCGGTGCCCAGCGAGTTGCCGGTGCGCGACGTCGCGCGCAAAAGCCTGGTGGCCGCGCGCGACCTGCCCGCGGGCGCGACGCTCGGCCCCGACGATCTCGTCATCCTGCGGCCGGGCACCGGCCTCTCGCCCGCCGCCTGGCCCCGCGTGCTCGGGCGACAGACCGCGCGATCTATCCCTCACCACACTCCGATCACCGAGGACATGCTCCTGCCATGATCACGGCCCTCATCGTCGGCGGCGGCTCCATCGGCAAGCGCCACCTGCGCAACCTGCTCGCGACGAAGCGCACCGCCGCGATGGTCGAGCCGCGTGAGGACCGCCGCGCCGAAATCGTCGCCAAGCACCCGGGCACCCCGGCGTACGCGACCCTCGACGAGGCGCTGGCCCACGGGCCCTACCTCTCCGCCTTCATCTGCGTGCCGACCGCGTATCATCTCGAACCCGCGCTGGCGCTCGCCCGCCGGGGCCTGCACATCTTCATGGAGAAGCCGGTCTCGCACTCGGTGGACGGTATCCCGGAGCTGCTCGACGTAGTCCAGCAGAAGCGCCTCACCGGCATGACCGGCTTCTGCCTCCGCTTCTTTAAGCCGCTGCAGAAGGCCAAGGAACTGATCGACGCGGGCCGGGTGGGCCGCATCGTCACCGCGCGCAGCCTGACCGCGGTCTACCTGCCGGACTGGCATCCCTACGAGGACTACCGCTCGTTCTACATGGCGAAGAAGGCCCAGGGAGGTGGGGTGCTCCTCGACGAGTGCCACGCCTTCGACTGGATGCAGTGGCTCTGCGGGCCGATCGCGGGCGTGTTCTCGGTGGTGGGCACCTTCAGCGACCTCGAGGTGGAGACGGATGACGTGTGCGAGGTCATCGCCCGCTTCGGCACCCGCGCGGTGGGCTCGATCCACCTCGACATGGTGGACCGCTCGGCCCGGAGCGAGGTGGAGATCATCGGCACCACCGGCACCGTGATCGCCGATCTCGAGGGCCACCACGTGAAGGCCTACGATCACGCGGGCCGCAAGTGGGAGACGTTCACCTTCGAGCCCTCATACGACCGCATGTACGTGGACGAGATCGATCACTTCTTCCGCTGCATCGACCGGGGTGACAAGCCGATCGTCGACCTGCGCGACGGCTTCCGGGTCCAGCGCGTGATCGACGCCTGCGCGCGGTCGAGCGCCACCGGCCGCTGGGTCGCGGTCGACTGAGCGACTGTCTTGCGCGTCAAGCGGGTACCCATGGGCGTCGGTCTCGGAGCATGGCGTTGAGGATGGTCAGCAGCTTGCGCATGGCAGCGAGCAGCGCGACTTTCCCGGGGCGGCCGGCGGCGACGAGGCGCTGGTGAAAAGCCCGGATCACCGGATTGTGCGTGATAGCGGCGAGCGTGGCCATGTAGAGCACGCGGCGGATGTGAGAACGGCCACCCATGATCATGCGGCGGCCCCGGAAGGCGCCGCTATCCCGGGCAATCGGGGCCAGGCCCATCAGGGCGGCAATCCGGCGGCGATCGAGCTGGCCGAGTTCGGGCAAGTCAGCGATCAGCGTGCAGGCGGTGACGGGGCCGATGCCGGGAACGGACCGCAGCAAATCATCGGCGGCCCGCCACAACGGGGGCGCGCGAATGAGGGTGCGGAGGTCGTCGTCAAGGCGCCGCAACGCTTCCTCGAGCCACGCGATATGGGCGTCGACATTCCGCTGCAGCCGGGGCTCACGCAGGAGGCGCCGCCGGTTGTGCTCAGCGCCGAGCATGTCGACGAGTTGTCGGCGGCGGGCCACGAGTTCGCCGAGGGCATCGGCCTGCTGATCGGGGACGGGGCGCGCGGCGGGGCGCCCGGCATCCGCGAAGAGCGCAATGACGCGCGCATCGAGGGTGTCCGTCTTCGCCAGCTGGCCGGTGGCGCGAGCGAAATCGCGGATCTGACGGGAGTTGACGACGGCGACGGGCAGCCCGGCGCCGGCCAGCGTCGCCGCCACGGTGACCTCGTAGCCGCCCGTAGCTTCCAGGGCGACGACCGTGGGCGATAGGGGGCGGATGCGCGTGATGAGCGTGACGAGGCCGGCCTCATCGTGGGCGCCGCGAAATGCGACGCCGGTGGGGCACAGGTGGACATCGAGATGGTCCTTGGAGACGTCGATGCCGACGACGCAGGAGTGTTCCATGACCCGTCCTTGCAAATTCGGGCGGCAGAGGCCCAAGCGACTGTTCGGGTTCGATGATGGAACAGTGAGCGGGGCGCCGCGCTCAGTCACGGTCTTCTGGGACCCAGATGCCCCCGGGCTTCCGCCCACCTTCACCCGGCTCAGCCTAGCGCTGGGCCTGGTCTGAGAGATACAAGATGCCCACCGCGCGGGTCATTGCCCGGCTCGACGTCAAGGGCCCGAACCTCGTCAAGGGCATCCACCTGGAAGGTCTGCGGGTGATCGGCGATCCGCAGGAGCATGCGCGCCGCTACTACGCCGACGGCGCCGACGAGATCCTGTACGTGGACATCGTGGCGAGCCTCTACGGGCGGAACAATATCCTGGAGGTGGTGCGGCGGACCGCGGAGGCGGTGTTCGTGCCCATGACGGTGGCGGGCGGCCTGCGCAGCGTGGACGACGTGCGGGACGCCCTCCGGAGCGGCGCGGACAAGGTCGCGATCAACACCGCCGCGGTCGCGCGCCCCGCGCTGATCCGTGAGATCTCGGAGGCCTTCGGCCGCCAGTGCATGGTGCTGTCCATCCAGGCCAAGGCGCTCGGCCCTGGCCGCTGGGAGGCCTACACCGACAACGGCCGCGAGCGCACCGGGCTCGACGCGGTCGAGTGGGCGCGCCGCGCCGTGGCCCTCGGGGCCGGCGAGCTGCTGGTGACCTCGGTCGACCGCGAGGGCACCCAGAGGGGCATGGACCTGGAGCTGATCCGTCGGATCACCGCGGCGGTGGAGGTGCCGGTGATCGCGTGCGGCGGGGTGGGCACGCCGGAGCATGCGGTTCAGGCCCTGCGGGAAGGCGGCGCCGACGCGGTGGCGGTGGCCTCGGTGCTCCACTACGGCCGGCATGGGATCGGCGCGATCAAGGCGAGGCTCGCGCAGGCCGAGATCCCGGTGCGCACGTCGGCATGAGGACGCCGCCGGTGGTCGTGGTCGACTACGGGCGCGGCAACCTCTGGAGTGTCTGCCAGGCGGTCGCCACGGTCGGGGGCGCGCCCACGCTCTCGTCGGACCCGGCGGTGGTCCGCGCCGCCGAGCGCGTGATCCTGCCCGGGGTCGGCGCCTTCGGCGACGCCATGGCGGGCCTGCGGGCGCGCGGCCTGGTCGACGCGCTGCGGGAATTCGCGACCACCGGCCGTCCCCTGCTCGGGCTGTGCCTCGGCATGCAGCTGCTGCTCGCCTCCTCCACCGAGTTCGGCTGGCACGAGGGCCTCGGCCTGCTCCCGGGCACGGTCGACCGGTTGCCCGCGCCCGCGCCCGGGAGCCGCGAGAAGATCCCCAACGTGGGCTGGTGCCGCCTCGAGCCGGCGGCGGGCGGCGCCTCGTGGGCTGACGGGATCTTCCGCGCGGTCAAGCCGGGCGACTTTGCCTACTTCGTGCATTCCTACGCGGCCCGGCCGCAGCCGACCCACCGGCTGGCCGACATCATCTTCGCGGGCGCCCCGATCTGCGCGGCCATCGCGGCCGGCCCCATCGCGGGCTGCCAGTTCCACCCCGAGAAGAGCGGCGAGGTGGGCCTGGCGATCGTGGACGCGTTCGTGCATGGGGGCTGAGCGGATGCTCGAGGCCAAGTTCGGTCTGCCCGCCGAGGTGCGCTTCTGCACCCGCTGCGTGATCTCCAACCAGCGACCGTCGTCCGCGGTGGAGTACGCGCACACCGAAGCATCGAAGAAGGACACCATCCACTTCGACGCGGAGGGCGTGTGCGCGGCCTGCCGCTTCGCAGAGATGAAGCAGCGCGTGGACTGGGCGGAGCGGGACCGCGAGCTGCGGGATCTGCTCGACCGGCATCGCCGCCGCGACGGCGGCTACGACGTGCTGGTGCCCGGCAGCGGCGGCAAGGACAGCGTCTACGCGGCGCACCTGCTCAAGTACAAGTACGGGATGAACCCGCTGACCGTGACGTGGGCCCCCCACATCTACACCGAAGTGGGCTGGCGGAATTTCCAGTCGTGGATCCACTCCGGCTTCGACAACTACCTCTGCACCCCGAACGGGCGCGTGCACCGCACGCTCACCCGGCTCGCGTTCGAGAACCTGCTCCACCCCTTCCAGCCGTTCATCTTCGGGCAGAAGGGCTTCCCGCCCCGCTTCGCGGCCATGCACGGCATCCGCCTCGTGATCTACGGCGAGAACGAGGTGGAGTACGGCAATCCGATCGCGGAGGCGGCCACCCCGCACCGCGACCCGCGGTACTACGCGGCGGGCGCGGCCCTGGACGATCTCTACCTGGGTGGGGTGCGGGTGCCGGAGCTGGCCGCGCACGGCATCGAGCGCCGCGACCTCGAGCCGTACCTGCCCGTCGACCCGGCGGTGCTGGCCGAGAAGAAGATCGAGGTGCACTATCTCGGCTACTACGTGAAGTGGATACCGCAGGAGTGCTACTACTTCGCGGTCGAGCACGCCGGCTTCGAAGCGAACACCGAGCGCACCGAGGGCACCTACTCCAAGTACAACAGCATCGACGACCGCATGGACGGGCTCCACTACTTCACGACCTACGTGAAGTTCGGGCTCGGGCGCGCCTCCTACGACGCGGCTCAGGAGATCCGGAACGGGCACCTGACCCGCGAGGAAGGCGTGGCCCTCGTGCGGCGCTTCGACGGCGAGTTCCCCAAGAAGTGGTTCAAGGAGAACATCGACTACATGGGGATCGCCGAGGCGCGGTTCTGGGAGATCGTGGACCGGTTCCGCTCCCCGCACCTCTGGAAGCGCGAAGGCAACCGGTGGGCGCTCCGGCACCAGGTCTCCTGATCCTCGTTCCCGCCCGCGGCGGGTCCAAGGGCCTGCCCGGCAAGAACGTCCGCCCGCTGGGCGGCCTCCCCCTCCTGGCCTGGACCGCGCGTGCCATCGCGGCCTCCGGTGTGGCCGCGCGCGCGGTCCTCAGTACCGACGATCCGGCCATCGCCGAGGTGGGGCGTGCCCATGGGCTCGAGGTGCCCTTCCTCCGCCCCGCTGCGCTCGCGACCGACACCGCCGGGTCGTTCGAGGTCGTGGAGCACGCGCTCGAGTGGCTCGCGCGCGAGTCCGGCTATCGTCCCCACGCGGTGATGCTGCTGCAGCCGACCTGCCCGTTCCGGCGGCCGGAGCGGTTGCGCGAGGCGATGGTCCTGCTCGGCGAGCACGGGACCGAAGGCGTGATCGCGATGCGCCGAATCGAGCGCCCGCTCTCCGTGATGTACCGGGAGCGGACCGACGGCCTGCTCGAGCCGCTCGCCCCGTGGGACGAGCGGCTGCGACGCCAGGACGTGCGGTCCCTGCTCACGCCCAGCGGCAGCCTCTACCTGCTCACCACCGCGGCACTGGCCGAACATCGGCGACTCTTCCCACCGTGCCTGCGGCCGCTGCCGTCGAGCACGATAGAGGACATCGACATCGATACCGCCGAGGACTGGGCGCTCGCCGAGGCGGTGGTGGCGGCGGGACTGGCCCGCCCGTGAGGTCACTGCGCGTCCTGCTCTCGGCCCGCGACCCGGCCGGCGCCGCGCTGCTCGCGGCGGTGGTCCCCGCGCTGCGCGCGACCGACGATCTAGCCGTCGAGCTCGCGGCGAGCCCGCCCGCCTGGGAGGAGCTCATCGACGCGGGCGAGCGGCCGGCGCGCTTCACCCTGCGCGACGGCGCCACCGCGGTCGACGCCGGCGGCGATCCCCGCGCCCTCCTCGAGGCGGCCGACGCGCTGCTCGCGCGGGTGGATCCGCACGCGGTGCTGGTCACGATCTCCTCCTTCGGCGTCGGGCTCGACGAGGCCCTGCTGGCGCGCGCCAGCGGACGCCCGACGTTTGCGCTGCAGGACTATCCAGGCGATGCCAACGCCATCGGCGGCATCCACGCCGGGACCTACTTCGTGCGCGACGAGGCGGCGGCGGCGCTCACCCGCCGGCGATGGGGCGTTTCCGCCACGCCGGTCGGCTCGCTGCGGCACGCGCCCTACGCCCACCTCGACGTGGCGCACCTGCGGACCGAGGCGCGCGCCCGCGCGGGCGCAGTGGACGATCGGCCGCTGATCGGCTTTTTCGCTCAGCCGCCGGAGGTGCCCGGCCACGACGGTGCCTTTGCCGATCTCGTGACCGCGCTCGGGACGCTCCCCACGTCGCCGCTGGTCCTGCTGCGGGGGCACCCCAAGCAGCCCGACGCCGCCGCGGCCTACGCGGCGCGGCTCGCCGCGGCCGGGCTCGCGGTCCACGATGCGACCGGCGAAGGTCCCGCCGAGCCCTGGCTGGCGGCGTGCGACCTCGTCACCACCTGCTACTCGACGTGTGGAATCGACTACGCGTTCCTCAGCGCCCGGAGCCCGCGCCCGCTCGGCAGCGTGCTGTTCCTGCTGACGCGCGCGGAGACGCGAGACTTCCTGGCTCGCTACGCGGGGGTCCGCTCGCCCGACGGCGCGGGCGCAGGCCTGGGTCGGGTGGCCGAGCGGGCGGAGGACCTGCCGCGCCTGCTCCGGGACGCGCTGGCGCCCGCGAACGCCGCCGCGTACCACGCGGCAAGCCTTCGGCTGCCGCGATCGGCCCGCCTCGACGTCGTCGTGGACGCGGTGCGCGCGGCCGCCCGGGGCGCGGCCGCCCGGAACGCGTCCCGACCGGTCGTCTCGTGACCGCGCTGGGCGTCGTCGCGGCCCGCGGCGGCTCCAAGGGTCTCCCGCGGAAGAACGTGCTTCCGCTCGGGGGCCGGCCGCTCATCGCCCACACCATCGAGGCGGCGCTGGCCTGCCCCGCGCTCACCCGCACCGTGGTCTCCACCGACGACCTCGAGATCCTCGCCGCCGCGCGCGCGGCGGGGTGCCCGGCGCCGTTCGTGCGCCCGGCCGAGCTGGCCCGCGACGACAGCTCCACCGTGGACGTGGCGCTCCACGCCCTCGACTGGGTCGTGGCGCACGAGGACTTCACGCCCGATGTGGTGGTGCTGCTGCCGGCCACCGCGCCCCTGCGGGGTGCGCGCCACATCCGGGAGGCGATCGCGGCGCTCGCGAGCGACCCGGAGGCGGAGGCGGTGGTCGCGGTCACCGAGCCGGACTATCCGCCCTACTGGATGCTGCGTATCGTGGACGGCCGCCTCCGATGGCTCCTGCCGGAAGGCGCCGCCGCCGACCACCGCCAGCAGCTGCCGGTCGCCTATCGCCCGAACGGCTCGATCTACGCGGTGCGAACCGGGGTCCTGCGGGCGCAGCAGACATTCTATCCGCGCGCGACCGCTCCGTACGTGATGCCGCGCGAGGACTCGATCAACATCGACTCCGAGCTGGACTTCCGGATGGCCGAGCTGCTCCTGGCCCGCCGCGGCCGTTCCGCCTGAGTCAGGCGCCGCGCTCGATGACGTCGAGGACCCGGTGGCTGTTGCGGCCGTCGTCGCCGCCCACGAACTGCTCCAGATAGCGTCGATGGGCCGGCGCGTCGACGACGAAGTCACCGAGCCTCCGACCTCGCAGGCACGCGACGGCCTCCTCGTGGCCGGCGCTCCACACCACGCCCGGAAAGTTCTGCAGGGTCCCCTCCCGACCGCCGAAGACCTGCTCGTGCCCCGGGTAGTCTTGCAGGTGCGACTGGGGCACCTTCACGCTGAGCGACGGCACCTTCGCGACCGCCGCCTCCAGCACCGCGCCGCTCTGGAAGTGCACGCAGAGATCGGTGATGGCCATGAGCTCGATGGAAGTGTAGGGAAAGACCGAGTAGTCGGACTCGACCCACACGTCCGCGCTCTCGCGCAGGAAGCGCGGGTCCCGGTTCTTGCCGCGCGACTTCACCACCAGTGCCGCCCCGCTCCGGCGACAGAAGTCGCGGAGGGCATCCACGAGCTCGCGGTAACCGTTGCCCTTCCAGATCGCGGGCACGAGCGCCGCGTGACCGCGGGCGAGCGCCAGCGCGGCCCGCACCGGCGCCGGCCCGTCGCCCCACACGAAGCGCCGCCAGGGCTCCGGCACCGCCATCTTGAGCGACATCAGCAGCACCACCGGCCGATCGGGCGGCAGGCCGAGGCGACGGCGGACCCGATCGCGGTCCACCAGGGCCAGCTGATCCAGCATGGTCGAGCCGCACACCGCGCTCCGCGCCGGGAGGCTCACCTCCCGCGCCACCGCCGCGAAGCGATCGGCCAGGATCTCCCAGTGCAGGCGCCGCTCGAACTCCGTCGCGTAGAACGTGACGTCGATGACCCGGTAGGCTTCGGGATCGCTGGTCAGCGTCTCCAGCACGTAGTCGACCGAGTAGAGACGCACCCCGGCGGCCCGGGCGGCCGCCCTGTCGGCGGCGAGGCCGGTCGCGCGCAGCACGAAGTGCAGCGACGGCCCGACCAGGGCCTGGGCGCGAGCCTCCGTCAGGCGGTGCAGCAGCGGCTGGCCCTGCCGGTGGGGCACGCGCTGCGCGGCCGGCCAGTGGGCCAGATCGGCGTCGGTGGCCGCCTCGCCCGGTTTGCGCTCGTTCGGGTCGGTCAGCAGGATCGCCTCGTGGCCGCGGTCGAGCGCGGCCTGGATCAGCGAGCCCATGACCTTCAGGTAGCCCTTGCGCGAGGCGAGAAAGGCGATCCTCACGAACCGTCCACGAAGCGCTTGCGCAGGAGCCGGGGCCCGAGCTCCACCGTGGCCAGCACCTCCGCGATCCGCGGCGCCGCGTGTCCGTCGCCGTAGGGATTCACGAGCCCGCGCAGGCTCTCCCGGAAGGCGGGGGAGAGCGCGCGGCGAATCCCGGCCGCGATCTGCCCGCGCTCCGGCCCGACGTCGATGACGTTGGCCGCGCGCAGCCGTCCCTCCTGGCGGATGCCCACGTTCACCGCGGGAAGGCCGAAGGAGGGCGCCTCGATGATCGCGCTCGAGGAGTTCCCCACGATCACGTCGGCCTCGCGCAACATCGACCCGTAGCCCACCTCGCCGAGCGAGGAGATCAGGCGCGTGCCCGGTCGCGAGGCGGCGAGCGAGGCGAGGGGCTCGATGGCGGCCTGATGCTCCGCGTCCGCGCCCGGGTAGGTGATCACCACGTCGCCCTCCAGCGCGCCGAGGGCGGCCGCCAGCTCCCGGCTCTGCGCGGCGGCCTCCCCCGGCTGGAGCGTCACCGGATGGAAGGTCACGAGCAGGGTGGGACGGCGCAACGGCAGGCCCACCCGGGCGGCGAGGTCCGCGCGCGACAGATACGGCAGCCGCGCGAAGCGGTCGAGGCCGGGCGCGCCGCAGCAGTGCACCCGCCACGGCTCCTCGCCCATCTGCACGATGCGCCGCGCGTACTCGGCGGCGGCCGGAAAGTGCAGGTGCGCGAGCTTGGTGATGGCGTGGCGCGCTTGCTCGTCGACGGCGCCCACCGTCACCTCGCCGCCGTGCAGGTGGGCGACCGGGATCGTGAGCGGCAGCGCCGCCATCGCGGCGGCCAGCATCTCGAGCCGGTCGCCCAGGACGACGACAAGGTCCGGGCGCGCCCGCGCGAAGGCGCGCGCGAACCCCGACACGGCGGCGCCGAGGCCCGCCGCGATGTCGTCCGCCGCGTCGGTGGCGCCCACCGTCTCCACCCGGGACTCGATCGCCCAGCCGTCCGCGACGATCGCGTCCACGGTTCGGCCGAAGCGCGGCGAAAGGTGCCCGCCCGCGACGTGCAGCTGCAACTTCACGTCGGGCCGATCGCGCAGGGCTTCGAGGAGGGGAACGAGGTGGCCGTAGTCGGAACGGGCCACCGTGACCACGCCGACGGTCCTCGCCATGTGCGGAAATTCTAGCACGCGCTCGCCGCGAGCCCCGCCGCGCGGTCCCCATTCCTTGACACCGCCCGAAGGCGCGAGCTAGCGTAGCGCGTGTGAATCACTACGACGACGTGCGGCTCGACGTCGCGGCGCTCCTCAAGCAGCAGGAGGCCTCGCTGCCGCCGCCCGATCCGGCCGCGCGCAGCGGCGACCGCCTCGGTCCGCTGGGACGCGCGGCGAGCCTGGCCCGGCTCTACGCGCTGGGCGCGCTCGTGAAGCTCGGCTGGCACCGCCGCCTCGTGTACGCCAACCTCCGGCTCGACTGGTTCTACGAGTTCCAGCGCTACTGGGTGGGCGAGCTGGGCAACCGTCCGCTCCATCCGCACGACTTCTACTTTCTCTCCGGAGTGTACCGGCAGCGGCTGCAGACGATCTACTTCGAGCAGATCGAGAACCCGTCCCTCGCCTCGGACGAGCGGCACCTCGAGGCGTGGCGTGACCATCGGGCGATCTACTACCTGTTCGCCTACACCTTCCGGCAGGCGCTATCGCCCCTGCGGGTGCACCCCTTCGTGCGCTACGTGCCGCGCGGCGGCCGGGTGGCGGAGTACGGATGCGGGGCGGCCCCGATCCTGACCGCGCTCGCCCGGCGCTACCGGCACCTCGACCTGCAGCTGGTGGGCGCCGACATCCCGCACCTGCTCTTTCACTACGCGCGCTGGAAGTTCCAGCACGATCCCTTCGTGACGATGGTGCCGGTCGAGCCCAACGACGACGCGGCGCTGCCCGGGCTCTACGACACGATCTTCTGCCTCGAGGTCCTCGAGCACGTGCCCCGTCCCCTCGCCGTGCTCGAGCATCTCCACCGCGCGCTCAAGCCGGGCGGGCACCTGGTGTTCGACTACGTGCGCTCGGAGGGCACCGGGTTCGACACCGCGACCTCGCTGCGCGACCGGCTGCCCGCGCTGCGATTCGTGCTCGACCGCTTCGAGATCGTCGAGGGCCGTGTCACCACCGACGGCGACCACGTCGAACCGACGGTGGGGCGCAAGCGCTGAAGCGGCGCGGCCCGCCTGCGGTCCCGCTCCACCGGGCCGCGGCGCGGCCATCAGCCGCTCGAGGATCGCGCGCAGGCACGTCGCCCGCGCGTGGTCGCCGTCGTAGAACTGCTCCGCGCCGCAGGGGATCCGGGACGGATCGGACGCGTCCAGGAAGCGGGCCCCCACCCGGGCGGCCAGCGCGGCCACCGCGGCCGCGGTCTCCCGCAACGCGCCCGCCGCGCGCTGGTCGGCGTGGAGGCGGACCCACGCCTCCGGGTGGTAGGGCGGCAGGTACACCACCAGCTCGACCCCGCGGGCGCGCATGTCGCGCCACAGGAGCTCGAGCCGGGTCAGCCGCTCCGGATCGAGGCGGAACTCGAAAAGCCCGCGCGCCCCCGACCGGGCGAAGCGCACCGCCTCCTGGCGCACCTGCTCCGGGGTCTGCTCCGCATAGGCCCGCTCGTAGATCAGACTGCCGTCGGCCCGCACCGCGCGGCGGTCCCCCACCCGCGCCTCCGGCACCACATCGCGCCGGAGGGACTCGACCATCTCCCGGCCGCGCCGGCCGCGGCCCCGCAGCGCGCGCTCCAGATCGTTCACCGAGGCGCGCAGCACGCTGTAGGAGAAGAGCTCCTTGAAGCGCGCCCACTCGTAGACCGCGGTCTGCAGCGGCGCGCGCCCCCAACCCTTCTCGCGCCCCGAGTCGGCCAGGAACTCGCGCACCAGGTCGGCCAGCGCGAGCCAGCGCACCTCCTCCTGGGAATGGGCCAGCGCCCAGTGGTCGATGGAGAAGATCGCCACGTCGGGCACGTGCCCGCTGCGCCGCAGGAGCTGCCACAGCGCGATGTGATCCTCCACGGAGGCCGCGCTCACCGCCGCGTTGTAGAAGCCGCCCGGCGGCAGGCCCAGCGCTGCCCCGGTGAGAGGCATCACCCGGCTCGAGCCGAACGCGACCACCGTCGGCCGCGGTATCACGGGAAGCCGCACGCGCTGGAGGCGCCGGTCGTCGAGCTCGCGGGTGACGAGGATGGCCTGTCCCGGCTCGAGGCGGGCCGCGAGGACCTGGATCCTCGCGTCGTGCCGGCGACCGAGCCACGACGCGGCGGCGTTGATCGCGATCACCACCAGCAGGAGCGCGGTCAGCGTGATCACGAAGACGCGCATGGATCAGAACTGGAAGTAGAGGAACTTGGATCCGTAGTTCATCAGCAGCACCGCGATCGCGGTCGCGGTGGCGAGGCCCACCTGGGGCAGCCGGCCCAGGCGGTGGAGCGGCACCTCGAGGCTGTTGGGGCAAAGGCGGACCACCAGGAGGCAGAAGATCACCAGAGCGGCCAGGGCTCGGAGCTCCGGGGTCCAGGCCAGGCCCAGGCCGTGCAAGCCGGCCAGCCCCGCGAACCACTGCGCGGCGAGGGCGAAGCTCTCGGCGCGGAAGAAGACCCAGCCGAGCGTCACGAGCAGGAACGTCAGGTTGCGCTGCCAGAAGGGCGACAGGCGCCGCTCCCATGCGGGGGACGCCTGGTGGGCCACCAGGAGGACGCCGTGCCACGTGCCCCACGCCGCGAACGTCCAGCTGGCCCCGTGCCAGAGCCCGCCCAGGACCATGGTGGCCATCAGGTTGAAGCGACGGCGAGCCGGTGAGCAGCGGTTGCCGCCGAGCGGGATGTAGAGGTAGTCGCGCAGCCAGAGCGACAGCGTCATGTGCCAGCGCCGCCAGAAGTCGCTCGGCGAGACGGCCTTGTAGGGACTGTTGAAGTTCTGCGGCAGCTCCACTCCGAAGAGCCGGCCCAGCCCGATGGCCATGTCCGAGTAGCCGCTGAAGTCGAAGTAGATCTGGAAGGCGTAGCCGAGGAGGGCCAGCCACGCCCGCGAGGCGTCGAGGCTCGCGGAGTGCGCCAGCACCGGATCGACCAGGTTGCCGAGCCGGTCCGCGATCAACACCTTCTTGCAGAGTCCCACGCTGAACAGGAGGATGCCCTCCTCCCAGCGCGGGGTGATCCCGGTGCGGGCGATCCGGGCCAGCTGCGGGATCAGCTGGTGGTGACGGGTGAGCGGGCCGGCCACCAGGTGCGGGAAGAAGCTCACGAAGCCGGCGAACCGAACGAAGTTGCGCTCGGCGGGCGCGTGGCCGCGCCACACGTCGATGATGTAGGACAGGGTCTGGAACGTGTAGAAGCTGATGCCGGCCGGCAGCACCACCTCGAACCAGCGGAAGGCGCCCGCGGAGGATTCGAAGCCCAGCGCCACCAGCGCCTGCTCCGCGGTGCGGACCACGAGGCCCGAGTACTTGAAGTAGGCCAGGAGCCCCAGGTTGCCGGCCAGGGACACCCCGAGGAGCCAGGCGCGCGAGCCGGACCGGCGCTCCGCCGCGATGCGGATCGCCACCCAGTAGTCCACGGTGGTGGTGACCAGCATGGGTACGATGAACCACCAGTGCCCCGCGAAGGCGTAGAAGACCACGCTGGTGAGGGCGATCCAGCGCAGGAGGGGCTGGCCGCGCAGACGGAGCGCCACCGCGAGCGTGAGAGGAAGGAAGAGAAGCAGGAACTCCAGCGAGCTGAACAGCACGGCCCATTGGACACGGGGCCGCACGAAGCCGTCAAGGAAAACCAGCCGGACACGGCGCGGGGCCCGGGCGCTTGCTCGGACCCGGGCCCTGAGCGGGCGGCGCGGCTACGCCGCCAGCTTCACCTTCTCACCGATCAGCCGGGCCAGGCGCAGCACCATCAGCACCCGGATCACCACCCACGAGGGATCGAACTCGAAGCGTCCCATGCTGAACTTGGGGCTCGAGGGATACGCGTGGTGGTTGTTGTGCAGGCTCTCGCCGCCGGTGAGCCAGGCGAGCACGCGGAGGTTGGTGGCGGAATTGTTGAAGAAGTTCTTGCGGCCCCACCAGTGGCCGAGGCCGTTGATCGAGGGGGCCAGCACGAACACGTACAGCACGAAGTGGGTCACGGCCAGGAGCAGGCCCCACATCGGCCCCAGGACCAGCATGGCGGTGGCGATCCCGACGACCCCGCCGAGCGTGCCCTTGTTGAAGATCACCCGGTCCCAGATGTCGTCGCGGATGTCCTTGGCCCAGCGGGCCAGGGTCTCCGGGTTCCGGGCCTCCCGGACGTAGTAGTAGACGTTGCCGAGCTGGATCTTCCAGAAGCCGTGCACCAGCGGGCTGTGGGGATCCTTCGCGGTATCGGTGAAGGCGTGGTGCTTGCGGTGGACGGCCACCCACTCCCGCCGGTTCTGGCCGGTGGTGAACCAGAGGATGAAGCGGAAGACCCAGTCCGCGATCGGGTGGAGCCGGAGGGCGCGGTGCGCGAGGCCGCGATGCAGGTACACCGAAGTGGCGATCACGGCGGCCTGTGTCACCAGGAGCGTGCCGATCACGTAGAGCAGCGGTCGAAGCACCGATGGGTCTCCCTTCGTCTTCGGTTCGTGCAGCGAGTTGTTGTCGAGTGGCGCGGGGGATTCACGGGGTCACGTGTGGCCGGCGCCCCCCATGGCTGGCCCAAGGCTAGCACACTCGGCGCCGACTTCAATGGGGAAACCTCGTCGGACTGCTCCGGCGCTGGTTTCGCGCGCGCTCAGGAGGACGCGGTCTTCGGGTCGAGGACGTCCCGCAGGCCGTCGCCCAGCAGGTTGAGGCCCAGGACGGTCAGCGCGATCGCCCCGCCGGGGAAGATCGCGTACCACGGGTTGAGGGAGAGGAAGCCCTGGGCCTCCTTCAGCATGAGGCCCCACGAGGGATTCGGCGGCTGGGTGCCGAGGCCCAGGTAGGAGAGCCCGGCCTCGGCCAGGATCGCCACCGGGAAGCTGATGGTCGCCTGCACGATGAGCGGCGGCAGCGTGTTGGGCAGGATGTGCCGGCCGATGAGGGCGCGGTCGCCGGCGCCGAGGGCGCGCGCGGCGAGCACGAAGTCGCGGTCCCGGAACTCGAGGAAGCTCGCGCGGGTCAGGCGGGCGAACACCGGCAGGAAGGCCACCCCGATCGCGACCATCGAGATGGTCAGCGTGGGCTTGAACACCGCGGTCAGCAGCAGCGCCGACAGGATGGCCGGGAAGCCCTGGATCGCATCCACCAGCCGCATGAAGGTCTCGTCCAGCCAGCCGCCGAAGTAGCCTGACACGATGCCGAAGGCGCCGCCCACCGCCATGCCGATGCCCACCGCGATGACCCCGACCAGGATCGAGGTGATGGCGCCCTGCATGACCCGCGACAGGATGTCGCGCCCGAACTGGTCGGTGCCGAGCGGGTGGGCCGCCGAGGGGCCCTGCAGGCGCGCGGCGATCGACATCTCGAGCGGGTCGCGCGGGGTGTAGATCACGCTGATCGCCGCGGTGGCCAGCAGCGCGAGGGTGATCAGGCACCCGACGACGAAGGTGACGTGGTGAAGGGCGCGGGAGAGGCGGCGGCGCCGCTCGCGATGGTCAGCCATAGCGGATGCGGGGGTCGAGGAGGCCGTAGAGGATGTCCACCGCCGCGTTCACGGTCACGATCATGGAGGCCACGAAGAGCACGACCCCCTGCACGACCGGCAGGTCGCGGGCGCTGATCGCGGCCAGGGTGAGCCGGCCCAGCCCGGGCAGGTAGAACACGGACTCGAGGATGATGCTGCCGGCCAGCAGCTGGCCGAGCTGGATGCCGGCCACCGTGACGATGGGGATCAGGGCGTTGCGCAGGGCGTGACGGAACAGGACGGCGCGCTCGGCCACGCCCTTGGCCCGCGCCGTCTTGACGTACTCCTCGCGCAGCACCTCCAGCAGGGCCGAGCGGGTGGTGCGGGCCAGCACCGCGAACTGGAAGAGCCCGAGCGCGATCGCGGGCAGCAGCAGCGACCGCAGACCCGGCCAGAGCCCGGCGCCCCAGCCGTCGAAGCCGCCCGACTGCACCCAGCCCAGGCGCACCGAGAACAGCAGGATGAGGAGCAACCCCGCCCAGAAGCCGGGCACCGCCACGCCCAGCTGGGACAGCGTCATGGTCAGGTAGTCGCCCCAGCGGCGGTGCCGGGTGGCCGCGAAGACCCCGAGCGGGATGGCGGCCACGATCATGAAGCCGGCGGCCAGCAGGGTGAGCGGCAGGGTCACCGCGAGGCGCGAGAGGATCAGGGTTCCCACCGGGAGGTCGTACTGGATGGACCGCCCCAGGTCACCCCGGAGGGCCTGGCCGACCCAGCGCGCGTACTGCACCGGGATCGGCTGGTCGAGCCCGAGCGCGTGCCGCACCCGGGCCACCGTCTCGGGGCTGGCCTCGAGACCCAGGATGATGAGGGCCGGATCGCCGGGCAGGACCCGGACCACCACGAAGATCAGCAGCGAGACGAAGAAGAGGGTGACCGCGAGGGCCGCGACGCGACGAACTACGTAGCGCTGCAACGCCCGCGCGGCCCCGGCGCCGCGGTCACCTCTGCCAGGCCACCTCGGAGAGGTCGAGGACGGGCGCGGGCTGGTCCTTCCAGAGCCCGGTCACGCCCTTCTTGGTCACGACCAGCCGCGGGTGCATGAACAGCCACACCGCGGGCGCCTCGTCGGCCAGCATCTCCTGCATCTTGACGAACAGGGCCCGGCGGGCCTTCTCGTCCATCGTCACCTGCGACTCCGCGTAGAGCTTCTGGAATTCGGGGTTGTCCCAGCGGAAGTAGTACTTCGGGTTGGCGAAGTTGCCGATGTCCCAGGCTTCCGCGTGCCCGATGATCGACATGTCGTAGTCGGGGTTCTGGCAGGGGGCGAGGCAGAACACCTGGGAGAGCCACTGGCCCCACTCGATCTGCTGGATGGTGGCCCGGATGCCCACCTTGGCGAGCTGGCTCGACACGATCTCGGCGGACCGCACCGTGTAGTAGTACTGCGGCGCCACCTTGAACACCGCGTCGAAGCCATTCGGGTAGCCGGCCTCCGCGAGGAGCTTCTTGGCCCTGGCCGGGTCGTAGCCCACCCGCTTGGAGACGTCCACGAAGAAGGGGTTGGTGGGATCCACGTTGGAGCCGAGGATCTTCCCGTAGCCGAACATCGCCCCCTTCAGGACCTCCTCCTTGTTGATGGCGTGGGTGATGGCCAGCCGCACCCGCTTGTCGGAGTAGGGCTTCTTGCTGTTGTTCATCGAGAGCGTCACGTCGTTGGTGGTGTCGCCCACGATGACCTGCAGGCGCGGGTCCTTCTTGAGCTCGTCCACGCTCTCCGGCCCGATGCCGAACGCGGACACGTCGATGTCGCCCGACTTGATGGCGGCCAGCGTGGAGTTCGGATCGGGGATGAACCGGTAGACCACCCGGTCGAGCTTGGGCAGCCCCTTCACCCAGTAGTCCTTGTTCTTCAGCAGCACGATGCGGTCGCCGCGCACCCACTCCGACACCGTGAACGGCCCGGTGCCGATGGGCTGGCTCTTGAGGGTGTCCACCGACTCCCGCGGGTAGATCACCGAGCCCTGGCGGGCCAGCGTGTAGAGGAAGGTCGCGTCGACCTTCTTGAGCGCCACCGTCACCGTGTAGTCGTCCTTCACGATGACGTCCTTGATCGCGTCGTACTGCACGCGGTAGGGATGCTTGGTCTCCGGGTTCACCGCCCGGTCCAGGGCGAACTTCACGTCCGAGGACTTCATCTCGCGGCCGTTGGAGAACCGCACGTTTCTCCGCAAGAAGAACGTGTAGTTCTTGTTGTCGCTGGTGTACCAGCGCTCGGCCAGCCACGGCACCATCTTCCCGTGGCGGTCGATCTTGATGAGGCCCTCCTGCACGTTGTCGAAGACCACCGCCGCGATGGCGGAGGACGGGTTCGACGTCAGATCGAGCCCGGGCGGCTCCGTCGGCACCTGGATCACCAGGCTGTTCGGGGCCTGCGCGGGCGCGGCGACGGGTGCGGCCACGAGCGCGGCGAGCAGGACGGCGAGGGCGAGCGGTCGCGGCAGGCGCGTCATCAGAGTGTCCTCCCGGTGCCGGGGCCGGCACGTCATCACGATTTCCTCCCGGTGAAGAATTCCACGGTGCGGCGGAGCCCTTCGTCGAAGTCCACCAGCGGCTCGTAGCCGAGATCGCGCTTGGCCGCGCTCACGTCGGCCAGGGTGTGGGGCACGTCCCCCACCCGGCCCGGCGAGTGCTCCCGGCGGAGCGGCTTGCCCAGCATCTTCTCGAGCGTCGCGATGATCTCGAGCAGGCTGGTGCGACTGCCGCAGCCCACGTTGTAGGCGCGCCCGGACACCCGGGCCGCGTCCGCGCGTGCGGCGAGCAGGTTCGCCGACACCACGTTGTCGATGTAGGTGAAGTCGCGCGACTGGGTGCCGTCGCCGTGGACCTGCAGGGGCTTGCCCTGCTGGCCCCACAGGATGAAGCGCGGGATCACCGCCGCGTACTCGCTCTTGGGATCCTGGCGCGGGCCGAACACGTTGAAGTAGCGCAGCCCCACCGTCTCCACGCCCATCAGCCGATGCCACACCGAGCCGTAGAGCTCGTTCGCCACCTTGGTGGCCGCGTAGGGCGAGATGGGCGCGGTCGGCTGGTCCTCGCGCTTGGGCAGGTCGGGCCGGTCGCCGTAGACCGAGGACGACGAGGCGTAGACCACCCGCGGCTTCTTCTTCTGGCGGGCCGCCGCGTAGAACACGTGCAGGGTCCCGGTGACGTTGGAGGCGTTGGCCCCGAGCGGGTCCGCCACCGAGCGCGGCACCGAGCGCATCGCGGCCTGGTGGAAGATGGCGGTGGCGCCCCGCACCGCCTTCTCCACCGCCTTCAGGTCCGTCAGGTCTCCGCGGACGATCTCGAGGCGCCGGTGGCCCCGGGCGAACTCCAGGTTGGCGCGGCTGCCGGTGGAGAAGTTGTCGAACACCCGGACCCGGTGGCCCTCGGCGAGGAGGCGCTCCACGATGTGCGAGCCGATGAAGCCCGCACCGCCGGTGACCAGGAAGAGGGATGAAGGGGCCATGGGTATGCGAGGAACCGCTCAATTATGGAGGGCCGCCCCGCGCAAAGTCAACGTTGCCGGGTCAGCACGTGGAAGGTCGCCCGCACGCCCTTGTACTCGGTGAGCCCGCGCCGCTCGAAGCCGAGCTTGTCGAGCACGTGCTGCGACGCGTGGTTCTCCGGGTAGGTCACC